>Ga0194129_10003020_pt1 | contig 24003 bp, 24 predicted proteins | sample TA2KigCa35mmetaG_FD_150862 | JGI IMG/M metagenome (GOLD analysis project Ga0194129, IMG submission 150862) | Freshwater microbial communities from Lake Tanganyika, Tanzania - TA2015038 Kigoma Deep Cast 35m | ecosystem: Environmental > Aquatic > Freshwater > Lake | place: Tanzania: Lake...
TGCGGCGCGTCTCGACCGGCCGCGTGCGGCCCATCCGGAATTGCCGCGTGCGGCCCATCCGGAATTGCCGCGTGCGGCTGCTCCTCGGACGCGGGGGTCATGGAGTGAGCCTATCGGGCCCTCTCCCCGCCCAGGCCGGGCGGATCCAGGACGAACTCGGTCGTGAGCCGGGCGATCAGCGTCGCACGCACCCGCTGGAGGAGGTCCGGGTCGGTGGGCTTGGCCCCCTGGGCGTCGCGGACGTAGAACACGTCGACCGCCCGCTCCCCGGTCGTGGCCACGAGGGCCACGGTCACGTCGAGCTCCAGGTCGGCGAACACCGCGGCCACCGACGCGAGCAGCCCCACCGCATCGGGCGCGTGCACCTCGATCACCGTCGCCGATGTGGAGGCACCCACGTCGACACGGACCTCGACCCCACGGCCCGGCCCGGACGGGGTGCCGCGGTAGCGACGGATGCTCTCGGTGAGCCGGTCGCGCAGGGGCAGGGCGCCGTCGAGCGCGCTGCGCAACATGGTGGTGAAGTCGCGTCGGCCCGGCTCGTCGAGCCGACCGAAGCGATCGATCCCGCGGTAGACCTCGAGCGCCATGCCGGTCTCGGCGTCGCCGTAGGCCGAGGCGCTCTGGACGTCGAAGCCGATGATGGTGAGGACGCCGGCGACGGTGGCGAGCAGCCCCTGCTGGTCGCGGGCGACCACCGTGCACTCGAGCAGGCGGTCGTCGCCTTCGGTCCACTCCACCGAGAGCTCTCGTCCCTCGAGCTGCTCCCGGTATCGCTCGAGCACCACCTGGCGCTCGTCGGACAGGCCTGGCCCCACCACGCCGTCCTCGAGCAGCACGTCGGTCTCGCCGAACAGCTGACGGCACAGCGCCGCCTTGCTCGTGCTCCAGGCGGCCGGGCCGGTGGCCTGCGAGTCGGCCACGGTCAGCGCGTAGAGGAGGTCGAGGCGCTCGGTGTCACGGACCGTACGACCGAAGCGCAGGATCGTGTCCGGATCGGCGAGGTCACGCCGGGTCGCGGTGTCGGCCATGAGGAGGTGGTGGCGGACGAGCCAGGCCACGACGTCGGTCGCGTGGGCGTCGAGGCCGATCCGCGTGACGAACGCCGCCGCCCACGCCGCCCCCACCTCGGAGTGGTCACCCGGCGCTCCCTTGGCCAGGTCGTGGGTGAGCACGCCCATCAGCAGCAGCTCGGGACGACTCCGACGCGCTGCGTCGGCTGCGGGTCCGGTGCCGTCGAGGAGCGCGTCGGCCTCGACCACCGCCTCGAGCAGGTGACGGTCCACGGTGAACCGGTGGTACGCATTGCGCTGGGGTCGGGCCCGCACATGGACCCACTCGGGGAGCAGGCGGACCAGCGCGCCCACGTGGTCGAGGGCCTCGAACACCGCGACCAGCGGGCGGCCGGCCCGCAGGAGGCGGAAGAACGCGTCGCGGTCCTCGGCGGTCCAGGCGACGTCGCCGGCGACGGTCCCGAGGCGGGCGAGCGTGGCCCGGTCGATCGGGGCGTCCCGCTCGGCCGCCACCGCCGCGACCCGCAGGACCGCGGTCACGGTCACCGGCTCGTCGGCCAGGAGGCACACCCGGCCGTCGCGCACCACCACCCCGGGGGCGACCGACTCGTCGCGGGCGGCCGTGCGGCCCGACGGTCCCCGGGCGGCGGCGGCGAGGCGGGCCCACACGTCACGGCTGATCCACCCGACCGTGCGGGCGGCGTCGGCGAGGTCGCGCAGCAGCGCGTCGGCGTCGGCGATCGCGAGCTGGGCCGCGACCGCGTCCTGCTCCTGCATCGTCAGGAGGTCGGCCCGCCCGCCGGTGACCCGGTGGAGCGCGACCCGGACGTCGAGCAGGCGGGCGTTGGCGGCCTCGAGGTCGGCGACGTCGCCCGGGGCGAGGAAGCCGGCGTCGGCGAGCCCGGCCCATCCGCCGACCTCCGACACGACCCATCCCGCCCAGGCCAGGGCGTGCAGGTCCCGCAGGCCCCCGGCACCCTCCTTCACGTTGGGCTCGACCATCTCCGCCACCGGACCGGGGCGCTCGTAGCGGGCGTCGGCCGCCGCAGCCAGGGCCTCGAGCACCCGGGCCCGCCGCTTGCGGGCCAGGGCCCGGCCCTTCGCCCGCAGCTCCTCGGCGAAGGCGGGGTCGCCCGCCACCGGCCGGACGTCGAGCACCGCCGTCAGCGCGTCGAGGTCGGCGTCGGCGAGCGCAAGGGCCTCCTTGGGCGTCCGCGTCGCCTGACCGAGGGTGAATCCGGCGTCCCAGAACGGGTACCAGAGCACCCGGGCCGCGGCGCCCGCCTCGCGGCCGCGCGCGCCCCCGGCGTGCAGGAGCACCAGGTCGAGATCGGACCCCGGGCACAGCTCGCGTCGCGCGTACGAGCCGGCCCCGACCACCGCCCACCGCCCCTTCAGGGTGAGGGACCCGGCGATGTCGGCGAGGGTCGTGTCACACAGGTCGGCCAGCGCGCCGCCGAACGCCGCGCCCCGCAGCGACGCGTCCGCGACGACGCGCGCGCGCCCGAGGCGCACGCGCGTCGCTGCGTCCGTCGAACCCCCGCCCGGGCCGTCGGGGCCCGGGCGGGAGATGTCGTCCTGGCTCAGAGGGCGTCCGACCCGGCCTCGCCGGTGCGGATCCGGTACACCGACTCCACCGGGACCACCCACACCTTGCCGTCACCGATCTTGCCCGTGCGGGCGGTCTCGATGAGCGCCTGGGTGATCCGCTCGGTGTCGGCGTCGTCGACGAGCACCTCGATGCGCACCTTGGGCACGAAGTCGATGGTGTACTCGGCGCCCCGGTAGACCTCGGTGTGTCCGCGCTGGCGGCCGAAGCCCTGCACGTCGGAGACCGTGATCCCCTGGACCCCGAGGTCCTTGAGCGCTTCCTTCACGTCGTCGAGCTTGAACGGCTTGACGATGCCGATGATCAGCTTCACGTCGATCCTTTCACTCGGATTCCGGGGTCAGACCCGGTCGTAGGCGTACGCGGTCTCGGAGTGCTCGTTCAGGTCGAGCCCCGACTCCTCCTCTTCGGCGTCCACCCGGATGCCACCGGGGAGGACCTTCTTGAGGACGAGCAGGATCGCGGCGGTGACGACGAACGAGAATGCCATGACGGCCACCGCGGCGAGCACCTGGTCACCGAAGAGACCCCAGCCCCCACCGTGGAACACGCCGTCCCGGCCCGCCTCGTTGATGGCCGTCTCGGCGAAGAAGCCCAGCAGGAGGGTCCCCACCAGGCCACCGGCGAGGTGCACCCCGACCACGTCGAGCGAGTCGTCGTAGCCGAACTTCATCTTGAGGCTCACCGCCAGCATGCAGACCGCACCGGCGATGGCGCCGATGTAGATGGCGTTCATCGAGCCCACGAACCCGGCGCAGGGGGTGATGGCGACCAGGCCGGCCACCGCACCCGACGCCGCCCCCAGGGTGGTGGCGTGCCCGCTACGGATCTTCTCGACCACCAGCCAGGCGAGCATGCCCGCCGCGGCGGCGAAGTGGGTGTTGATGAGGGCCTGCACGGCGAGCGCGCTGCCCGACAGGGCCGAGCCGGCGTTGAAGCCGAACCAGCCGAACCACAGGATGCCCGTGCCGATGAGAGTCAGGGGCAGCGAGTGGGGCGGCATCGGGTGCTGCGGCCAGCCCCGGCGCTTGCCGAGGACGAGCACCGCGGCGAGGGCGGCGATCCCGGCGTTGATGTGCACGACCGCCCCACCGGCGAAGTCGAGTGCCCCGGTCTTGAACAGCCAGCCCTCGGGCGAGAACACCCAGTGGGCCACCGGCGAGTACACGATCACCACCCAGATGGCGATGAACCACACCCAGGCCTTGAACCGCATGCGGTCGGCGATCGCGCCGGTGATCAGCGCCGGCGTGATGATGGCGAACATCATCTGGTACCCGCTGAACAGCAGCGGCGGGATCGGGAGCTCCGAGAGCCCGGGGGGCGCCTTCGTCGCCACGTCCTTGAAGAACGCGAAGTCGAAGTTGCCGATGAAGCCGCCGGTCCCCCCGAAGGCGAGGGAGTAGCAGATCACCGCCCAGAGCACCGTCACGATGCCGAGGGCGAAGAAGTTCTGCATCAGCATGCCCAGGACGTTCTTGGCCCGGACCATCCCTCCGTAGAAGAGGGCCAGCCCAGGGGTCATGAACATCACCAGGGCTGCGGCGATCAGCACCCAGGTGATGTCCCCGGCGTCGTACTTCACGTCGGGCTCCTTTCGCCCCGATGCGTGTTGCCACCCATCGGGCTCACGAAATCGTCGTTCGACTTCAGATCAGCGCCAGGTTCTCCGGACGTGATTTCCCGGTGTTTGCCGAATTGTTTCCGGAACGTGAACGACTCGGGCGCGTCGGTGTTCACTCGTGGGAAATCGGCGCGAAACATTGCGTCCGTAGCGTCCGGGAGGTGGACGTCGCCGTGGTGCACTGGCCCGCCGAAGCGGAACGGCTCGAGCAGCTCCGGGCCGCCCGCCGACCCCGGCTGGTGATCGTCGAGCACGGCCCCCCGCCCGCGACGACCGACGCGCTCGAGGACTGGCTCCGGGCGCCCGCCGACGAAGCCGACTTCCGGGTCCGGCTGGAGACACTGCGGGATCGGGCCGCGCGGCACCCGACGGCGATGGTCCTCACCGACGGCGTGCTCCACGTGGGGAACCGCCTCGTGGTCTTCCCGCCCATCCAGGCCCGGTTGGCCGAGGTGCTCCTCGACCGGGTCGACACGGTGGTCAGCCGCGAGGCCCTCACCAAGCAGGCCTGGCCCGACGGTGCGCCCGACGGCCGTAACGTCCTCGACGTGCACATGGCGAAGCTCCGGCGGCTCCTCGCGGGCACCGGACTCGACGTCCGTACCATGCACCGCCGCGGGTATCTGATGCACTGCGGTGCCGACGACGGCGCCATCGCCGCCATCGCCGCCGACGCCCCCGAGGCGTGACCGGGGGGTCAGGTCCCGGCCCGCAGCACCTTGGCCTTGGCCAGCCCCCACGCCAGTTGCCGCGGCCCGAGGTCGGGATCGCCGAGGTCGGCGAGCGACGCCGGGGTCACGCCGTAGGGGTCGTCGGGGAACGACCGCTCGAGGAACTCGTCGCGCTCGACCGGAGGGATCCCCGCCGCCGCCAGCACGGCCCCCACCTCCCGGGTCGCGCTGCGCACCACCTCGAGCGGGGTGCTGCGCTGGTCTGCGGCATCGGTGGCGAACAGCCGGGTCAGCTCGGCGACGACGCGCGTGGTCGCAGCGGCCCCGGCGGCCCGGGCGCGCGCGTCGAGTTCGGCCCGCTCGTCCGACCCGAGGCGGCCCCACGCGTCGGCGATCCACGCGACCCGGCCCCCCACCCAGGCCGGGAGGGCCGCGGCCACGCCGTCGACGATGGCCGCGCCCGCCTCGTCGAGGCGCGCCACCGCGGCGGCGCGGTCGCTCTCGGACCCGGTGCTCAGGTCGCCAGCCCGACCCGGCGCAGGGCTTCGGCGGGCTCGAGCACGAGGCCGGTGACGAACGGGCCGAACTCCGCGTAGCGCGCCGACACCTCGTCGAAGCGCATCTCGTAGACGATCTCCTTGAGCGCAGCGGGGTCGTCGGCGAGCAGGGTCACGCCCCACTCCCAGTCGTCGATGCCGGTGGACCCGGTGATGAGCTGCAGGACGCGACCGGCGTAGGTGCGCCCGACCCGGGCGTGGCCGGCCATCAGCGCCTTGCGCTCGGCGAAGGGCAGGGCGAACCAGTTGTCGTCGGCGGTCCGGCGCTTCGACATCGGGTAGAAGCAGATCGTGCGCTTCATCGGCAGGCGCGGGTGGAGGCGCTGCTCGCGGTAGTGGGACATGCGGTCGCGCCACGCGGTGAGCCGGGCCTCGACCTCGTCGGGGTCGGTCACCTGCTCCTCGGCGGCGAGCCGGGCCCGCTCGTCGCCCTCGGTGGTCGTGTACTCCGACGCCTCGGTGAGCGACACGTACGACCACACCGGGCGCAGCGGCGCCGCCAGCAGCGCCTGCTGGAGGCGTTGGAGCCGGGCCAGGTCGGGCCCGAGGGCGACGAGGCCGAGGTCGGCCTTGTGGCCGAGCACGGCGAAGGTCAGCACCTGGTGGTCGTCGTCGGAGCAGGCGGCGAGCGCCTCGAGCGCCCGGTCGGCGCCCCCGGGCTCGGCCGCGGCCCGGTCGCGGTCGACGGCGTAGAAGAGGTGCAGCACCCCCCACCCGCTCCCGGCGACCACCGGCTCGACCGTGTTCTGCTCGGGCACCCACCTGAGGCTAGACGCGCCCCCCGGTTCCGAACGCGGCGAGGGCGCCCCGCAGGGCGCCCTCGGTCCGTCGTACTGGGGGTGGTGGGATCAGAAGTCCATCCCGCCCATGTCGCCACCCGGCATGCCACCCGGCATCGGGGACGGCGGCTCGGGCTTGTCGGCGACGACCGCCTCGGTGGTGAGGAACAGGGCCGCGATCGAAGCCGCGTTCTGCAGCGCCGAGCGGGTCACCTTGGCGGCGTCGATGACGCCGACCTTCACCAGGTCCTCGTACTCACCGGTGGCCGCGTTGAGGCCGTTGGAGCCCTTGAGGTTGCGCACCTTCTCGACCACGACGCCGCCCTCGTAGCCGGCGTTCAGCGCGATCTGCTTCAGCGGCTCCTCGAGCGCCCGGGCCACCATGCGGGCCCCGGTCTCCTCGTCGCCCCCGAGGGTCTTGGCCATGGCCAGGACCTTCTCCTGGGCCCGGAGCAGGGCCACGCCGCCACCGGCGACGACGCCCTCCTCGACCGCAGCCTTGGTGGTCTGGACCGCGTCCTCGATGCGGTGCTTCTTCTCCTTGAGCTCCACCTCGGTGGCGGCGCCGACCTTGATGATCGCCACCCCGCCCGACAGCTTGGCGAGACGCTCCTGGAGCTTCTCACGGTCGTAGTCGGAGTCGGTGTTCTCGATCTCGCCCTTGATCTGGGCGATCCGGCCCTGGACGTCGGCCTTCTTGCCCACGCCCTCGACGATCGTGGTCTCGTCCTTGGTGACCACGACCTTGCGGGCCCGGCCGAGCAACTCGAGGCCGATGTTCTCCAGCTTGAGGCCGACCTCCTCAGAGACGACCTGGCCGCCGGTGAGGATGGCCATGTCCTGGAGCATCGCCTTGCGGCGCTCGCCGAAGCCGGGGGCCTTCACCGCGACCGACTTGAAGGTGCCGCGGATCTTGTTGACCACCAGCGTGGCGAGAGCCTCGCCCTCGACGTCCTCGGAGATGATCACCAGCGGACGACCGCTCTGCATGACCTTCTCGAGCACCGGCAGGAGGTCCTTGACCGCCGAGATCTTCGACGACACGAGCAGGATGTACGCGTCCTCGAGGACGGCCTCCATGCGCTCGGGGTCGGTCACGAAGTACGGCGAGATGTAGCCCTTGTCGAAGCGCATGCCCTCGACCAGGTCGAGCTCCATGCCGAAGGTCTGGCTCTCCTCGACGGTGATGACGCCGTCGGTGCCGACCTTCTCGAGCGCCTCGGCGATCATCGAGCCGATCTCCTTGTCGGCCGCGGAGATCGCAGCGACGTTGGCGATCGCGGCCGGGTCGGTCTCGACCTTCTTGGCCCCGCTCTTGATCGACGCGACCGCAGCCTCGACCGCCGCCTCGATGCCCCGCTTGAGGGTCATCGGGTTGGCGCCGGCGGCCACGTTGCGCAGGCCCTCACGCACCATCGCCCAGGCCAGGACGGTGGCGGTGGTGGTGCCGTCACCGGCGACGTCGTCGGTCTTCTTGGCGACTTCCTTGACCAGCTCGGCGCCGATCTTCTCGTACGGGTCCTCGAGGTCGATCTCCTTGGCGATGGACACGCCGTCGTTGGTGATCGTGGGGGCGCCCCACTTCTTCTCGAGCACCACGTTGCGGCCCTTCGGGCCGAGGGTGACGCGGACGGCGTCGGCGAGCTTGTTCATTCCCGCCTCGAGCGACCGGCGGGCGCTCTCGGCGTAGGCGATCTGCTTCGGCATGGATCCTCTCCTGGGGTCGGACGGTGTGCGGTCGGGCTTCGTGGTCCGCCGACACTGGGGTCGGGCGGTCCTCCGGGGGCGGGCCCAGCCCCGACCGGGGATCTGGCACTCGGGCACCTGGAGTGCCAACCATGCTGGCACTCGCGGCCCGGGAGTGCAAACCGCCCCTGCGGGCGGTGGCCGGGCCGGGACCCGGACCCGGTCAGGCGGCCACGAAGAGCAGGTCGGCGAGGTCGGCGGGGACCCGCTGCGCCCCGGCCGTGGTGTCGACCAGGACGGTGTCGCCGTCGCGGCCCCGCACCGTGACCGCCGAGCCCGGGATCAGCCCCGCGGTGGCCACGAAGGTGAGGGCGGCGTCATCGAGCTCGAGGCGCTCCGACACCCGGGCGATGGTGGCCGGGCCCGGGCCCACCGAGGCGAGGCTGGGGGCGTCGAGGTGCTCGGGTCGGTGCCGGGAGCCGGGGATCGGGTTGCCGTGGGGGCAGGTGGCGGGGTCGCCGAGCAGCTCGACCAGCTTCGCCTCGACCTCGGCCGAGATCGCGTGCTCCCAGCGGTCGGCCTCCTTGTGCGCCTTCTCCCACTCGAGCCCGATGACGTCGACGAGGAGCCGCTCGGCCAGTCGGTGGCGGCGCACGACCGACACCGCCAGCGCGCGGCCAGAACCGGTCAGGCGCAGGGTCCGGTCGCCGAGGAGCTCGGCGTAGCCCTGGTCGACCAGACGGTTGACCTGCTCCGACACCGCGGCGGCCGAGAGCCCGAGCCGCTCGACCAGGCGGGCGCGGATCGGGATGATGCCCTCCTCCTCGATCTCGAGGATGGTCTCGAGGTACTCCTCGGTGGCGTCGTGGAGGTCGGCCATGGAGACAAGAGTACGAGGCCCCGGACGGGGCTCCGACCGTCGGCCGTGCGCCGGGCTCAGCCCCCGGCGACGGCCGGGACGATGCTGACCACGGAGCGGTCGGTGAGCGGGGTGGCCAGGCCCTCGAGGAAGCGCAGGTCCTCGTCGTCGACGAACACGTTGACGAAGCGCCGGAGCGCACCCTGGTCGTCGAAGAGGCGCTCGCCGAAGCCGGGGTGGGCGGTGTCGAGGGCGCCGAGCACCTCACCGACGGTTGCGCCGGCGACCTCCACCTCGGCCCGGTCGCCGGTGAGGCTGCGGAGCTGGGTCGGGATGCGGACGTTGGCCACGGTCAGTCCTCCTCGCCCACGCCGGGGAACGCGGCGCGGAAGGCATCGAGTGATGCGGGGATGGTGGCGCTGACCGAGACGTGGGGCTCGATCGCGTCGAGGGTCTTGAGCCCGTGGCCGGTGACGTACGCGACCACGCGCTCGTCGCGCCGGACGACGCCTTCAGCCGCGAGGCGGCGCAGCGAGGCGATGGTCACCCCGGCCGCGGTCTCTCCGAAGACGCCCTCGGTACGGGCCAGCAGACGGATGCCGTCGACGATCTCGGCGTCGGTCACGGCTGCGCACGCCCCGCCGGTGCGGCGCACGACGTCGAGCGCGTAGTAGCCGTCGGCCGGATTGCCGATGGCGAGCGACTTGGCGATGGTCTGCGGGCGCACCGGGTGCACGTCGTCGACGCCGTTGGCGAACGCCGTGGCGACGGGGCTGCAGCCCGCCGCCTGCGCGCCCGACACCCGCACCGTCGGCTCCCGGTCGAGCAGGCCGACCCGGTGCAGCTCCCGGAAGCCCTTGTCGATCTTGGTCAGCAGCGACCCGCTGGCCACCGGGACGACCACGTGGTCGGGGGCCTCCCAGCCCAGCTGCTCGGCGGTCTCGTAGGCCAGGGTCTTCGAGCCCTCGGCGTAGAACGGTCGGACGTTGACGTTGACGAACGCCCATGGGTACTCGGCCGCGAGCTCGGCGCACAGGCGGTTGACGTCGTCGTAGGTGCCGTCGATCGCGACCACGTTGCCGCCGTAGACGGCGGTGGTCAGGATCTTGCCCGCCTCGAGGTCGGCCGGGACGAACACGTAGCTCTGGAGCCCGGTGCGCGCCGCCGCCGCCGCGACTGCGTTGGCGAGGTTGCCGGTCGAGGCGCACGCCGCGGTCTTGAACCCGAAGTCGAGCGCCTTGCCCAGCGCGACCGCCACGACCCGGTCCTTGAACGAGTTCGTGGGGTTGCGGGTGTCGTCCTTGATCCAGAGGTCGCCGAGCCCGAGCTCGGCCCCGAGGCGGTCGGCCCGGATCAGGGGCGTCCACCCCGCGTCGAGGGCGCCCGCGGGCGGGCGGGCCACCGGCAGGAGCGGCCCGTAGCGCCAGATCGAGGCCGGCCCGGCCGCGATGGACTCCCGGGAGACCACGGCGCCGATGGCGTCGTAGTCGTAGGTGGCCTCGAGCGGGCCGAAGCACCACTCGCAGGTGTAGATCGGGGCGATCGCGTACTCGCGGCCGCACTCACGGCAACGCAGGGAGGTCCCCACGGTCATCGGCTGCTCCTCCGGGATGACGGCGTACCGGATGCACGTCGTCGGGCTCGACGCGCTCGGAGCGCCTCGAGCGGAGGACCGCTCTCGGCTGCTCATCGGTCAGGCATTGGCACCTGATCCCGGACTGGTCGCCCGGTCTTGGTTGCCGCGGCTTCACAGGGCCTGTCCCTCAGCCGCTCTCGATGAGCGCGTGGGAAAAAGATAGCAGCGGGCCGCGGCGGTCGGCAACGGGGATCGGGTCCCGACGGGACGGCGACGTCGCCGGACCGCATGCCGCCCGTGCCCGCTGGCTACGCTCCTGGCGATGGCCGAAGTGTCCCTGGCGGCGCGGCTTGCTGCGGTGAAGGCCCGGGCCGGGCTCTCGGTCTCGGTGTGCCTGCCCGCGCGCAACGAGGAGGCCACCGTCGGTCACACGATCGCCACGGTGCGGCGCACGCTCATGGAGCGGGTGCACCTCGTCGACGAGGTCATCGTCATCGACGACGGCTCCACCGACGCCACCGCCGAGGCCGCGGCCTGGGAGGGCGCCCTCGTCTACGGCTCGGCCGACATCCTCACCGACCTGCCCCCCGGGTCGGGCAAGGGCAACGCCCTGTGGAAGTCGCTCTACGTGAGCAGCGGCGACCTGGTGGTGTGGCTCGACGCCGACGTCTGGAACTTCGGGTCGCACTTCGTCACCCGGCTGCTCGAGCCGCTACTGACCCGGCCCGAGATCGGCTTCGTGAAGGGCTACTACCGCCGACCCCTGTTCGGCGATCCCACCGGGGGCGGGCGGGTCACCGAGCTGATGGCCCGGCCGGTCATCAGCGCGCTGTTCCCCGAGCTGACGATGTTCGTCCAGCCCCTGGCCGGGGAGTACGCCGGGCGGCGTGCGCTGCTCGAGGCGGTGCCGTTCATCCAGGGTTGGGGGGTCGAGATCGGGCTGCTGATCGACCTCGCCGACCGCTACGGCACCGAGAGCTTCGCCCAGGCCGACCTCGGGGTGCGCGAGCACCGCAACCGGCCGCTCGAGCAGCTCTCCCCCCAGGCCATGGCCGTGCTGCTCACCGCGCTGCGCCGGGCCGGGATCCCCGAGGACCGCCTCGGGCAGGTCCTCGTGCGCCACGGCACCGACCACCGGATGGAGGTGGTCGAGGTCGAGACCCGCGAGCGGCCGCCGATGCTCTCGGTGCCCGCCTACCGGGCCAAGTTCGGCCGCGAGCTCACGGCCTGACCCCGTCCCTCGTCTCGTTTCCGCAGCATGTGACGGTGGGCCACGTATTTCGTGGCCCACCGTCACATGCTCGGGGTGGGACCGGGCGGGAGGGCCCGGCGGGCGAGGTCGACGGCGGCCTCCTCCACCAGCGTGGCGGCCCGGGTGAACGCCTCCCCCGCCTGCCAGACCCGGTCCACGAGCGCCTCGACCGCCGCCCCCCGCACCGAGGCCTCGTCGCGGGCCTCGGCGGTGACCTGTCCGGCGATCACCCCCCGGTGGGGCACCCCGAGCTCGGCGGCCCAGTCGAGCACCCCGCCGACCACCTTGCCCGTGAACGACGTCGCGTCGCAGCGGCCCTCGCCGGTGAGCACCAGGTCGGCCCCGTCGAGGGCCGCCTCCAGCCCCACGAGATCGGCGACGACGTCGAAGCCCGACGCCACGGTCGCCCCGATCGCCGCGAGCCCACCGGCCAGGCCCCCGGCCGCGCCCCCGCCCTCGAGCGCGCGCACGTCGACCCCGGTGCGGGCCTCGTACTGCTCGGCGAGACGCTCGAGCCGGCGGGTGAGCAGCGCGACCTGCGCAGCCGAGGCCCCCTTCTGGGGTCCGAAGCGCGCGGCGGCATCGACGAACGCGGTGGTCACGTCGCAGGCGACCACGACATCGGCCCCGAGCAACGACCACCCGAGCACCTCGACCGCACCCAGGCCACCGTCGGTGGTGGCGCTGCCTCCGACGCCCACCACGACCCGGCGCGCACCCGCCCGGAGCGCAGCGGCGATGAGCTCGCCGGTACCCCGGGTGGTGGCCCGCAGAGGGTCGTTGCGGCCGGTGACGACGGCGAGCCCGCTGGCCCGGGCCATCTCGACCACCGCGGTGCCGTCGGGCAGCTGGGCCCACTCGGCGGCCACCGGGTCGCCGAGGGGCCCGGTGACCCGGGCCGGACGGCGCGAGCCCCCGACCGCGGCGAGGAGCGTGTCGAGCGTGCCGTCGCCCCCATCGGCCATGGGCACCACCCGCACGTCGTCGAACCCGGCTGCGGTCACGCCCCGGGCCATGGCCGCGGCGGCGTCGGCAGCCGAGCAGCTGCCCCGGAACTTGTCGGGAGCGAGGGTGGCGACGGGCACGCCCGATAGATTGGCCGAGTGACGGACGTCGGTGGGACCCGGGCCTGACCGTGCTGGAGAAGGTCCCCCTCCTCGAGAAGCATCTCGACGACTACGTGGGGATCGTGGGCGACGAGGTGTGCGAGCGGATCCGCGCCGCCGCCGCCCCCCTGCAGGGCGCCCGGGTGCTCCACCTCAGCGCGACCGCCTACGGCGGCGGCGTGGCCGAGCTGCTGGCGACCCACGTGCCGCTCCTGCGCAGCGTGGGTGTCGACGCCGAGTGGCACGTGCTGCGCGGCTCCGACGAGTTCTTCGGCGTGACCAAGGAGGTCCACAACGGCCTCCAGGGGGCACCGGTCGAGATGACCCCGGCGATGCGCAAGGTGTACCTCGAACGCGTGCTCGACAACGCGCTCGCGCTCGAGCGCGGCTGGGACTACATCGTCGTGCACGATCCGCAGCCGGCCGCCATCCTGCACCACGTCGCCGACCGCCACGACGCCTTCGCCGACACGAAGTGGATCTGGCGCTGCCACATCGACCTCACCGACGCCCGACCCGAGGTGTGGGAGTTCTTCCGGCCCTTCGTCGAGCAGTACGACGCCTCGGTGTGGACCATGCCCGAGTTCGTCCCGGCGTCGCTCACCATGGACCGCATCGTGCAGGCACCGCCGTGCATCGACCCGCTGTCGGTGAAGAACCTCGACCTCGCCATGCCCTTCGCCACCGAGATCACCCGGCAGTACGGCCTCGACCCGCAGCGCCCGATCGTCTGCCAGGTCAGCCGCTTCGACCCGTGGAAGGACCCGATCGGCGTGATCGAGGCCTACCGGATCGCCCGGGACGAGGTCCCCGGGGCCCAACTGCTCCTCGCCGGGTCGATGGCCACCGACGACCCCGAGGGCTTCCGGGTGTGGGAGGAGGTGGAGGCGGCCCGGGCCGGCGACCCCGACATCCGCCTGCTGTCGAACCTGCACCAGGTCGGCGCGGTGCAGATCAACGCGTTCCAGCGCATCGCCGACGTCGTGGTGCAGAAGTCGCTGCGCGAGGGGTTCGGCCTCACCGTGAGCGAGGCGCTGTGGAAGGGCCGACCCGTGATCGGCGGTCGGGCGGGCGGCATCACCCTCCAGATCCGCGACGGCGTCGACGGCTACCTCGTCGACGACGTCGCCACCTGCGCCCGCCGCATCGTCGATCTGCTCGCCGACCCCGGCGGCGCGGACCGCATGGGCGAGATCGGGCGGGAGCACGTGCGGGCGAACTTCCTGGCCACCCGGGAGCTCACCGACTGGCTCGGGCTCATGGGTGACCTGAACGGCTGAGCCCGTGCTCGTCGCCTCCAACCGCGGCCCCTACCGGTTCGACCCCGAGGCCGACGGGTCGTTCCGTGCCCACCCGGGGGGCGGCGGACTGTCGAGCGCGCTCCGCCCCCTGCTCGGCGACCCCGGGGTGGAGGCCCACTGGATCGCCGCGGCGGTGACCGACGGCGACCGCGCCGCGGTCCGGGCCGGGGCGGTCCACGCCCCCGACCTGGACCTCGTACTGCTCGACCTCGATCCCGACCTCGCCCGCCTGCACTACGAGGTGGTGTCGAACCAGGTGCTGTGGTTCCTGTTCCACGGGATGTTCGACCTGGTGCACCGGCCCCGTTTCGACCACGACTTCCGGGAGGCCTGGGCCGCCTACACGGCGGTGAACCAGGCCTTCGCCGACGCGATCACGACGCACGCGCCGCACGGCGACGTGGTCCTCGTGCAGGACTACCAGCTCGCGCTCGTCCCGGGGATGGTGACCGACGCCCGTCCCGACCTGCGGGTCGTCGCATTCCTGCACACCCCGTTCTGCGGCCCCACGTCGGCTCGCGTCCTGCCCACCGACGTCGCCGAGTCCCTCCTCGGCTCGCTGACCCGGGTGCCGGTCGGGTTCCACACCGACCGCTGGGCCCGGGCGTACGCCGCGTCGGCGCGCGAGATCCTCGGCACCGCATCCGACCCGCCGACCTTCGTCGCCCCGCTCGGCCCCGACGCCGCGCACCTCGCCGAGGTCGCCGACTCCGCCGCGGCCCGCGCCGCGCTCGCCGAGCTCGATGCGGTGGTGCACGACCGCCGGGTGATCCTGCGGATCGACCGGCTCGAACCGTCGAAGAACATCGTGCGCGGCTTCGCCGCCTTCGACCGGCTCCTCGAGCTGCACCCGGAGTGGCGGACCACCGTCACGTTCGTCGCGCTGCTCAACCCCTCGCGCGAGGCCCTCCCCGAGTACCTCGCCTATCGCGACGAGGTGACCCGCGCGGTCGACGCGGTGAACGCACGCTGGGCGACGAGTGCATGGCAGCCGATCGTCTGCGACACCCGCGACGACTTCGCCGGCAGCATCGCCGCGCTCGAGCGCTACGACGTGCTGCTCGTCAACCCGCTGCGCGACGGGCTCAACCTCGTGGCCAAGGAGGGACCGCTGTGCAACCGGCGCGACGGCGTGGTCGTGCTGTCCCCCGAGGCGGGTGCGTACGCCGAGTTGCAGGAGGCGGTGGTCGAGGTGCACCCCTACGACGTCGAGCAGGCCGCGGCGGCGCTGCACCGTGCCCTGGCCATGGCTCCCGACGAACGGGCCGAACGGGCCGCCCGGCTCCGGACCCTCGCCGCCGCGCGCTCACCCCGGACCTGGCTCGACGACCTGCGGCGCACCGCCGGCGCCTGATCGGCGCCGCGCACCCGCTCAGGCGCGGAGCGCCGCCGCGAGCCCGGCGAGGTCGTCGACCAGGGCGTCGGGGCCGGCCACCACGAGGTCGGCCGCCGCCAGCAGCGCCGGGGGCGACTCCTGCGACGCGACGGCCACCCGCAGCCCGACCCGGCCAACCGCGGCCCCGGCCCAGTCGGCGAGCGCCGCGAACGCGGCGAGATCGCCGTGGTCGTCGCCCGCAAACGCTGCGGCCGTGCATCCGGCCGCGGCGAGGAGGGTGGCGACCGCCGTCCCCTTGTCCACGGCGAGCGGCGGCCGGAGCTCGCAGGCCATCCGACCGGGGAACCGGGCCAGGCCGTGGGTCTCGGCCCACGCAGCGAGGGCGGCGCGCGCGGGGGCCGCGGTCGGGGCGGTCCGCCAGTGCAGCGTGACCGCGACCCGGCCCTTGCGCTCGACCGACAGACCCGGGAAGCGTCGCTCGGCGTCGGTGGCCGCCGCGGCGACCGCATCGGCGTAGGCGTCGACGCGGGGATCGGTGCGGGTACCGGCGCCGTCGTCGCGCTCCAGGCCGTACTGACCGACCACTGCGATCCGGGGGTCGTCGAGGTGGCGCCGGATGAAGGCCACCGGGCGCCCGGTGACCACCGCGACCCGGCCGAGGGCTCCGGCCAGTGCGATCAGGGCCGCGACCGCCCGCGGCGCGGGCCGGGCGGCAGCCGGGTCGTCGACGATCGGGGCGAGCGTCCCGTCGAAGTCGACGAGGAGCGCCGACCGGGTCGGCGCGACCGTCAGCGGGCCCCAGGGCCCGGGGTCACTTGCCGAGCAGGACGTAGCAGTTCGCCGAGGCGTCGAAGCCGGCGGGCAGGGGGCTGGCCAGTGGCTGCACGGTGGAGGGGACGCCGAGCTCGTTGAGCGTGGCGACCAGCACCTCGGCCTCCTTCTCGTAGCCGGTGGCGCACTGCACGGCGGTGCCGGCCCGGGTCGACGGCGCGTTCCCGGCCGGCAGGACCTGGTAGCCCTTCGCCTTGAGGTCGTTGGAGCGCTGGGTCGCCGCGCCCTGGACCCCGGAGCCGTTGAGCACCTGCACGACGACCTGGTCGTTGGCCCGCGCCGCCTTCGTGCTCTTCTTGGCCTCGGTGGTCGCCGTGGTCTTGGCGCCCTTCACGGTGGTGGCGGTGGTGCCACCGTTCCCGCCGGTCGTGCCCGCCGGGGTGGTCACCCCCGGCGTGGTGCCTCCGGTCGCCGGGACCGTGGCCGGGTCACCGCGACCGATCACGAGGAAGATGAGGATGCCGACGACGACGGCGACCCCGATGAGGATCCCGCCCCGCGACGCCGACATCGCGGCGGCGCCCCCGGCCTCGGGCCCGCGCGGCGGTCCCCCGGGACGGGTCATCGGGACCTCGGGTCGGCGGTGGTGCCCTCGAAGCGGGCCCGCCGGCGCTGGTCGCGGAGGCGACGGAGACGCATCACGGTCAACGGGTCGTAGGCGAACGCCACCGGATCGTCCAGCAGCGCAGCGAGCCGCTCATAGTAGCGGGTGGGCGAGCAGCCCAACTCGGTGCGGATGCGGGAGCCCTTGGGCCCCGGGGCCTGCCACCAGGTGCGCTCGAAGTCGAGCAGGGCGCGATCGCGGGCCGGCAACTGCATGGGCCCCCGATTCTGGTCGCGAACGGACGCCGAGACGGGGATCATCGGGACCTCGACCTCCAGTGGAGGTGGAGCCCGGGGCGGGGAGCGCGGGAAGGAGGACGAGGGAGCCGGGTGTCGGAGTCGAACCGACGACCGCTCGATTACAAGTCGAGTGCTCTACCAGCTGAGCTAACCCGGCGGGTGCCCCCAGGCTAGGTCACCGTGCGGCGGCGCACGACCTCGAAGCACGCCACCGCCGCCGCGGTCGCCACGTTGAGCGAGTCGGTCGCCCCGGGCATGGGGATCCCGACCAGCAGGTCACACCGTTCCCGGGCGAGCCGGCTCAGCCCCGCCCCCTCGGCGCCGAGGACGAGCAGCACGGGCTGGTCCGCCACCGGGAGCGCGAACAGCGAGGTGTCGCTCTCGGCCGCGAGGCCCACCGTCCACACCCCGGCGCGCTTGGCCCGGTCGAGCGCCGCCGGGATCCCACCGACCGGAGCGATGGCGACGTGCTCGATCGCCCCCGCCGCCGCCTTCGCCGCCGCCGGGGTCACTGCGACCGCCCGGTGGCGGGGGACCACCACCCCGGTCGCCCCGCAGGCGCCGGCCACCCGCAGCACCGCGCCGAGGTTGCCCGGGTCGGTGACGCCGTCGAGCGCGATCAGGAACGCGTCCGGGGCGGCGAGCAGGGTGTCGAGGTCGGCCGCGGGCAACGGCTCGGCCCGGGCGAGCACCCCCTGGGGTGCCTCGGTCCGGGCCTCGGCCGCGAGCCGGGCCGGGTCCACCCGTCGGACCCGCACGCCGCGGGTCGCAGCGAGGCGCTCGATCTCGTCGAGACGGCGGTCGTCGTCGCGTCCGTCGGCGATCCAGACGCTGCGCACCCGCCGTCGGCCCGCAGCGAGGAGCTCACGCACCGCGCGGCGTCCCTCGATCTGCTCGCCACCGATCCCACCGCCACCGCCGCCACCGCCGCCGGGGCGGGACCCGGAGCCGCGCGGAACCGGACGACGGGCCACCGACGTCGACTCAGGCCCGGTGCCAGACCGGGCCGGTCGGCGTGTCCTCGACCACGACCCCACGCGCCGTGAGCTCGGCCCGGAGGGCGTCGGCGGTGGCGAAGTCGCGCGCGGTGCGGGCGGCCTCACGCCGGGCGACGAGATCGTCGATCTCGGCGTCGAACCCGGCGTCACCCCCGGTGCCGGCCGCCGCGAGAGTGAGCCCCAGCGCGTCGGTGAGCTCGCACACCGCGCCCACCATGACCGACGCGCGGGCCGCGTCGCGGTCGTCGAGGGCCTGGTGGGCGGCGCTCACGGCATCGAAGATCACCGCCATCGCGGCCGGGGTCGAGAAGTCATCGTCCATCGCGTCGCGGAACCGGGCCACGACCCCGGGGTCGCCCGGAGCCACCTCCAGCCCGGTGGCCTGGGCCCGCCGCACCAGCGCGTCGAGGCGGTCGACCGCCGCAGCCGCGGCGCCGAGCTCGGCGTCCCCCAGCTCCATCGCCCGCCGGTAGTGGGTCTGGAGCACGGCCATGCGGAAGGCACGCGGTCCGTGCGCGTCGAGCGCACCGGTGAGGGTCGTGAAGTTGCCGAGCGACTTCGACATCTTCTCGCCCCGCACCTGGACCATGGCCGAATGGAGCCAGTAACGCGCGAACGCGTGCCCGGCGCCCTCGGCCTGGGCCCGCTCGTTCTCGTGGTGCGGGAAGGCGAGGTCGTCGCCGCCCCCGTGGATGTCGAAGCCGGGACCGAGGAGGTCGAGCGACATCGCCGAGCACTCGATGTGCCAGCCCGGGCGCCCGTCGCCCCACGGTGACGGCCACGCCGGCTCCCCCGGCTTCGCCGCCTTCCAGAGGGCGAAGTCCACCGGGCTGCGCTTGGCGGTGTCGACGTCGACCCGGGCCCCGGCCGACTCGAGGAGCTGGGCGAGGGAACGGTGCGGCAACGCGCCGTACGACGGGAAGGAGGTGACGTCGTAGTACACGCCCTGCCCGTCGACCACGTACGCGTGGCCGCGCTCGATCAGGGTTGCGATGAGCCGCTGCATGGAGTCGACGTACTCGGTGGCGTGGGGCACGTGGTCGGGGCGTCGGACCCCCAGGCGGTCGAGCTGCTCCCAGTAGGCCGCCTCGAAGCGGGCGGCGACCTCGGGCTCGGTGCTCCCGGTCGCCGCGGCTCGGGCAATGATCTTGTCCTCGATGTCGGTGACGTTGCTCACGTAGGTGACGGCGAAGCCCCGCCATTCGAGGTAGCGCCGGATCACGTCGAACGTGGTGGCCGTGCGCCCGTGGCCCACGTGGGGCACGTCGTAGACCGTGGGCCCACACACGTACATCGCGATGCGGTCGGCCGAACGGGGCACGAGCTCGACCTTGTCGCGTGCGATCGTGTCGTAGAGCCGAAGGGCCACCAGGCCAGGCTAGCGATCCGGTAGCGCGCAACCCGGCGACTCCGTCGCGGTCCGATCGGCACGAGCACCACGTCCGAGACGCGCCCGATCCGCCGCCGAACCGCTCGGTTCAGCGTTGGAGCAGGGCGACCGCCCACGTGGCGATGCCCTCGGACCGCCCGACAGCGCCGAGTCCTTCGCCCCGCTTGGGGGTCACCGAGACCGCGACCTCGGCATCGGCCGGGTCCCGCAGCGGGTCGAGCGCGGCCGCCACGCCGGAAGCGATCGCGGCGACGTGCGGAGCCAGGCGGGGGACCTCGGCCGCGATCACGACGCTCACGTTGGCCACCGTCCAGCCCGCCGCGGCGAGCTCGGTGGCGATCGCCGCGACGAACCCCATCGACGCCGCACCCGCATGGGCGGGATCCGACGCCGGGTAGCGCGTCCCGAGGTCGGGCAGGCCCGCCGCCGCGAGCAGGGCGTCGGCGACCGCGTGGGCCACGGCGTCGGCGTCGGAGTGCCCCCCGAGGCCGGGGCCGTCGGGCAGCACGACCCCACCGAGCACGAGCGGACGGGCGGCGTCGAAGGGGTGCACGTCGAAGCCGAGACCGACCCGCACGCCCATCAGTGCGGCTCCGGGACGAGCAGCGCCGCCGCCCGGTCGAGGTCGGCCGGGTCGGTGATCTTGAAGTTCCGGGGTGATCCCGGCACCCAGACCACCGCGCCCCCGTGGGCCTCCACCAGCGCCGCATCGTCGGTGGCCTCGCCGTCGGCGGCATGGGCGGCGCGCAGCGCAGCGGTCCGGAAGGCCTGCGGGGTCTGCACCGCCACCAGACCGGTGCGGTCGAGGGTGGCCACGACGCGGTGACCCTCGACCCGCTTGATCGTGTCGGCGACGGGCAGGGCCGGGACCGCGGCGTCGGCACCGTCCCGGACCGCCGCGACCACGGCGTCGAAGAGGGCACGGCCGGCGAGCGGCCGGGCGGCGTCGTGCACGATCACGATCTCGGTCGCCGGATCGAGGGCGACGAGCGCATCGAGGCCGGCCCGGACCGACGCCGACCGGGTGGCCCCGCCGACGACCGGGGCTGCGACCGGGGGACCGTCCCAGGTGGCCCCGGCCGGGAGCACCACCACGACCGCGTCGGCGACCGCAGCGCACGCGGCGACCGCGCGGTCGACGAGCCGCGTGCCGTCGAGGGTGAGGAACTGCTTCGCGGCACCGAACCGGTCCCCCCGGCCCGCTGCCACCACGACCGCCCCGCCGCCGGGCACGACCTGCGTTCCGCTACTTCGCCGGCGCCTTCGCGGCGGCCTTGTTCGCCGGCGCCTTCGCGGCGGCCTTGTTCGCCGGCGCCTTCGCGGCGGCCTTGTTCGCCGGCGCCTTCTTCGCCGGCGCCTTCGCGGCGGCCTTCTTCACGGGCGCAGCCTTCTTCACGGGCGCAGCCTTCTTCACCGGAGCCGCGGCCTTCTTCGCGGGCGCAGCCTTCTTCACGGGCGCAGCCTTCTTCACCGGAGCCGCGGCCTTCTTCGCGGGTGCGACCTTCTTCGCCGGAGCCTTCTTGGCCGGTGGCTTGTCGCGACCGGCGAGGACGCCGTCGAGCCGGGCCTCGGCCGACTCCTCGTCGACGTCGAGCGCGAAGGTCAGCTCGGAGACGAGGATCTGGCGGGCCCGGGCCAGCATGCGCTTCTCGCCCGCCGAGAGCCCCTTGTCGGCCTCGCGGATCGAAAGGTTCCGCACCACTTCGGCGACCTGGTAGATGTCCCCGCTCTTGAGCTTCTCCACGTGGTTCTTGAAGCGCCGGGACCAGTTGGTCGGCATGCGCGCTTCCTTCTTGCGGAGCACGGCGAAGACCTCTTCGACCTCTTCGTCGTTGATCACCTCGCGCAGTCCGATCTCGTCGGCCTTGTTCACCGGGATCGAGACCTTGAGGTCCCCGTAGGTGATGCGGAGGATGAAGTAGTCGGTCTTCTGGCCGTCGAAGACCCGCTTCTCCTTGCCCTCGATGATCGCCGCACCGTGGTGCGGGTAGACGACCTTGTCGCCGACGGTAAACGTCATGACGCTCCTGGATCCGGGGGAGGCGGAGAGGCCGTTGCTGCGCTTCGACCGGGACGCGGAGCGAGACGGGGGGCTGACGGCGACAGTAAGGTTACCCGGTGCCCGAGCGCCGACTCCTCGACGCCACCCGACTCTTCGTCGCCTTCCCCGAAGACGCCCGGAACCACCTGCGCGACCAGATGGAGATCCGGGAGTACGCCCGGGGCGACGTCCTGTTCCGCCAGGACGACCCCGCCACCGAGATGTACATCGTGCTCGAGGGCCGGGTCGCCATCGCCACCCAGGCCGGCGACGGCCGCGAGTCGGTGGTGGCGGTCCTGGAGAAGGGTGGGCTGTTCGGCGACCTCTCGCTCTTCGACGACGTCCCCCGGTCGGCCGAGGGCCGGGCCCTGGTCGACTCCGTGGTGGCGGCGCTGCCCTACGCCCCGGTCCGCGACCTGCTCCGGCGCGAGCCCGCCCTCCTGTGGGTGATGGTCCGGCTGCTCGCCGAGCGCCTCCGTGCGACCGACGAGGCGCTCGCCGACGCGGTGTTCCTCGACGTGCCCGCCCGCACCGCGAAGCGCCTGCTCGAGCTGGCCGGTGACCAGGACCGCTTCACGATCCCGCTCACGCAGGAGGAGCTGGCGTCGATGATCGGGGCGTCGCGGGAGCGGGTGAACAAGGCCCTCGCGTTGTTCACCCGGCTCGGTTGGCTCGAGATCGAGGGCCGGGGCCGCTACCACATCCTCGACCGCCAGGCACTCGAGGAGCGGGCGACCCTCTGACCGGCGCGGTGATCGGCGCGGTGATCGGCGCGGTGATCGGCGCGCGCGACCGGCGCGCGCCGACCCGGGCGGCGACCCGTCAGGTCACGCGGTCGGCGTGCAGGAACTCGAGGACCCGGGTCCAGGCGTCGGCGGCGTCGTCGGCCCGGTGGGTGGGTCGGGCCGGGTCGTGGACGAAGCCGTGGTCGGCCTCGGGGTAGGTCACGATCCGGCAGTCGGGCCGCCCCGCCCACGCTGCCCGCAGCTGCTCGACGTCGGCGGGCGGGACGAGGGCGTCGGCCCCGCCGAGGATCGCCAGGGTCGGCACGACGGAGGTGGCGGCGGCGAGCGGGCGCCGCAGCCGCGGACCCTGCATCGGTGCGGGCGGGACGATCATCCCGTAGAACGAGACCGCCCGGTCGAAGCGGTCGCCGGTCGCCGCCTTGAGCGCCTGCATCCCGCCCATGCAGAACCCGAGCACGGCGACGCGGGCGACGTCGTCGTGGACGACGAGGTAGTCGGCCGCCGCCTCGAGGTCGCCGAGCTGGAGGTCGTCGTCGAGTGCACCGAACGCGGCCATACGGGTCGGGGCGTCGGTGGACGCCCGCACCTCGGCCGACGCCCGCGTGAACGGCTCCGGCGCGCACACTGCGAACCCGTGGGTGGCGAGGCGCCGACAGAGGTCGTCGAAGAGCGGCCGGAGCCCGAGGATGTCGGGGTGCAGGGCGATCCCGGCGATCGGCAGACCCTCGGGGCGGGCGTGGATCGCCTCGACCGCGCGGTCGTCGGGGCCCCGGAGGACGATCCGCTCCAGCTCGACGTCGTGGATTCCTTCGGTGAGTTCGGCCATCAGGCGTACCGCTCCAGGATGCTCGACTCGGCCAACCGGGTGAGCCCGTCCTTGATGGCACGGGCCCGGACGTCGCCGACCCCCTCCACCCCGGTGAGCTCGGCCGCGGTCGCCCGCATGATCTTCGCCAGGTCGGCGAAGCGCTCCACCACGTGCTCCGAGACCAGCTCGGGCAGACGGGGGATCTTGTGCAGCAGCCGGTAGCCCCGGGGCGTCACGGCGGCGTCGAGGTCGGGCCCGGTCGGCCGGTGCAGCCCGGCGGCCACGGTCGCGAGGTCGAGCAGCGACTCGTCGTCGAGCCGGGCCAGGCGGGCGAGCACGTCGGCCGGTCCCCACCCCGAGGTGGGGACCACGTAGTCCTTGGCGACGAGGCGACGCTCGTCCTCGACCCCGCCCACCAGCTCCTCGAGCTGGAGGAGCACGAGCCGACCGTCGGTCCCGAGCTCCACCACGTAGCCCTCGATCTCCTCGGCGATCCGGCGGACCATCTCGGCCCGCTGGAGCACCGTGGCGACGTCGCGCACGGTGACGAGGTCCTCGACCTCGAGGGCCGAGAGGGCGGTGCTCACGGTGTCGAGCCGGCTCTTGTAGCGCTCGAGGATCTGGAGCGCCTGGTCGGCCCGGGCCAGCACCCGCGGGGTCGGCTCGAGCATCTTCTTCTCGCCGTCGACGTGGACGGCGACCTCGGAGCGGTCCTCCGAGATCGTGACGACCGGTACGTGGATCTGGCGGGCGACCCGCTCGGCCGTGCGGTGGCGGGTGCCGGTCTCCGACGTCGGGATGTCGGGGTCGGGCACGAGGTGGACGTTGGCCCGGACGATGCGGCCGCAATCGTCGCTGAGGATGATCGCCCCGTCCATCTTGGCCAGCTCCGAGAGGCGGGGCGGGGTGAACTCCGCGTCGAGCAGGAACCCGCCCGAGCACAACGACAGGACGTCGGGCCCCGAGCCGACCACGAT
>Ga0194129_10003021_pt1 | contig 23999 bp, 29 predicted proteins | sample TA2KigCa35mmetaG_FD_150862 | JGI IMG/M metagenome (GOLD analysis project Ga0194129, IMG submission 150862) | Freshwater microbial communities from Lake Tanganyika, Tanzania - TA2015038 Kigoma Deep Cast 35m | ecosystem: Environmental > Aquatic > Freshwater > Lake | place: Tanzania: Lake...
GAGGAAATACATCAAACGCACTATTTACATTATCCACATTTAATAGACAAAATTTTGATGGCGTATCTGATGAATTAACAAATAATCTTGAGATACAAACGGATGCAAATGGTATCATTGACTTTACGGAAACCAATCCGTTTGGAGAACCTTAATGTCAGGTATTTTTGGTAATCATTTTTACCATCGAATTACACGCAAAATTGTTGTTGCTTTTGGTTCATTATTTAATGAATTGCAATTGGTTAGATATAATAAAGCAGGAACAACCGAACTTGAGCGTATTCTTATTCCAATCGTCTATGCACAAAAAGAAAAATTCTTTAGCCGTATAAAAGGTGATCCTAATTTAATGAAGGATATACAAGTTTCATTGCCTAGAATGTCATTTGAGATTGTTGGTATTGATTATGATCCCACAAGAAAACAAAATAGTTTAATTCGTAATGTTAATCAAGCTACTGCTACAAGCACAACACAAAAAGCTCAGTATATGGGTGTTCCATATAATTATGAATTTAGTTTATCAATTTACGTTAGAAACATTGAAGATGGTTGGCAAATTGTTGAGCAAATACTTCCAATTTTTAATCCTGATTATACATTAACTTTGGATCTTGTAAGCATAATGGGAATTAAAAAAGATGTTCCTGTTCTATTAAATTCGGTTTCATATTCGGTAGATAGTGAAGGTGCTTATACTGAAGACACAACACGAATTGTTACATTTGATCTTACATTTACGGTAAGAGCAATGTTATTCGGACCAATTTCCGATTCAAAGATTATCACAAAAGCAAATACAAACATTTATGGTACGTTTAACTCAGGAACTTCTGGCGGATCTTCAATATATGTTCTTAATTTACAATCGGGTGGTTTTAGCGCATTTAAAGCAGGTGAATTTATTTGGCAAGGAGGTACGTATCAATTTCCTGATGCAAAAGCTGAAGTTATAGAATTTGATGCAACAAATGAAAAACTATACATTAAAGATGTATTTGGATCAAAAAATAGTTTGGGTGCGTTTGTTGCTAATGTAAAAATAACAGGGGCATCATCTGGAGCATCGTGGAATGTATCAACTTCATATGTTTCAAACGTTAAACTTGTTATTAGCACTATTGTACCTGATCCAACGTCAGCAAATGTCAATAGTGATTTTGGCTTTACAGAAACAATTATAGAATTTCCAAATACGTTAGGATTATGATGAGCAAAATTGATGATAATCTAAGTGAGATATTAAATATTGAACCAGTAGTAAAGACAAGTCAAGAAGTTTCTACAATTGCATTAACACCAATTACGGAAACTGCAACGGATACACAAACGGATTATGATCTTACTCGTCAAACAATTCGTGCGTTAATGCGTAAAGGCGAAGAAGCACTCGATGAACTTTTGTTTGTTGCAAAACAAAGTGAGAGTCCAAGAGCGTATGAAGTTGTGGCTGGAATGATAAAAAATATTTCAGAGGTAACAAAAGAACTTATTGATCTACAAAAAAAGATGAAAGACTTAAATGAGGAATCTTCAAAGTCTACTGGTGGAGTTAATGTGCAAAATGCAGTATTTGTAGGATCAACGGCTGAATTACAAAAACTAATACGTCAGAGTAAAGAATAATATGACTGAATCAATGACATATATGTCTAATCCGAATTTAAAGCGTTCGGGTATTAAGATTGAATGGACATCTGAACAAATTAAAGAATATGTTAAGTGTTCGGATGATCCTGTTTATTTTGTATTAAATTACATGCGTATTGTTAATGTTGATGAAGGTCTTATTCCTTTCAAAATGTGGGATTTTCAAAGAGAAATGCTTGAGACATTTTATAAAAATCGGTTTGTCATATGTAAAATGCCTCGTCAGGTTGGTAAATCAACAACAATTATTTCATATCTATTGCATCAAATTTTGTTTCGTGATAATACGAGTATTGCAATACTTGCAAATAAAGGTTCAACGGCAAGAGAGTTGTTGGGGCGTTTACAGCTTGCATATGAAAATCTTCCCATTTGGTTACAGCAAGGAGTTATTACTTGGAATAAAGGTAATATTGAACTTGAAAATGGATCAAAGGTTTTAGCTGCAGCAACATCATCAAGTGCTGTTCGTGGTGGCTCTTTTAATATTCTATTTTTAGATGAATATGCATTCGTGCCTAATAGTCAAGCGGATCAATTTTTTAATTCGGTATATCCCACAATTTCTTCTGGTAAGACATCTCAAGTGCTTGTAGTGTCCACTCCAAATGGTTTAAATCATTTTTATCGTATGTGGTCAGATGCTACAAACAAGAGAAGCAACTATGTTCCGATTGAGGTTCATTGGTCACAAGTTCCAGGTCGTGACGAACAATGGAAAGAAGAAACTATAAGAAATACATCACTTGATCAATTTAAAGTTGAATTTGAAACTGAATTTGTTGGATCATCACACACACTAATATCAAGCTCAAAGCTTAAAACTCTTGTATTTAACAATCCTATTCGTCAAGAAAATAAATTGGACATATTGGAAGAACCACAAAAAAATCACACATACGTTGTAACAGTTGACGTTTCTCGCGGTCAAGGACTGGACTATTCGGCATTTTCAATTATAGATGTTACAAGCATACCATATAAACAAGTGGCAAAATATAGAGATAAAGATATATCTCCTTTATTATATCCTACACTTATATTCAATGCTGCAACCTCATATAATAATGCTTACGTTCTTGTTGAAATTAATGATATTGGTCAACAAATAGCAGATATTTTACACCATGAACTTGAGTATGAAAACTTGGTTAAGATACAAATAAAACCACGCCAAGGACAACAAGTATCTCAGGGTCACACAAAAAAGATACAGTTTGGTGTAAAAACATCTATAACTACAAAGAGAATTGGTTGCTCAAATTTAAAAACTTTAATTGAAAGTGATAAACTATTAATAAATGATTCTGATACAATTATGGAATTAATGACATTTGTCGCATTTCGTGAATCATTTGCAGCCGAAGATGGTAGTCATGATGACTTAGCAATGACTCTTGTTCTCTTTTCTTGGTTTATTGCACAAAGAAACTTTAAAGATTCACTAAATGGCGATATTCGTTCGGTTTTACAAAAAGAACAGTTAAACATTGCACAAGAAGATTTGGTGCCTTTTGGTATAATTGATGATGGTATAAATGATCGTGATATGGAAATTGCTGATATGGAGAGAAAGTGGCTTGATGAAAGAAGGTTAAAAGCACCATTGGATAGTTTTGAATATGATTGGAGGGGTCGTTTTTGAAAAACTACTTTTCTATAAATAATATCATATAAGCATCAAAATTTTCTATCTCTGGAAGGAGTGAACAATGCCATTTCAACTAAGCCCAGGCGTAATTACTACAGAAATTGATTTAACAACAGTTATTCCTGTTGTTTCTACCACAAATGGTGCGTTTGTTGGTGATTTTCCATGGGGACCTGCCAACACAGTAATTACCGTAGATAGTGAAAATACTCTTGCGGCCATATTTGGTAAGCCAGATAATAATTCATATTTTTATGTTCCATTTTTAGTAGCTGCAAGTTTCTTAGCTTACGGAAATAATTTAAAAATTGTTCGTGCAATTAATGCCAGCTCAAAAAATGCAACAGCCAATGGTACTGGTATATTAATTGAAAATAATGATAGTTGGGATTATACTTATAGAACATCTCCAACTGCAAATAGTGGTTTTGGTAATACAAATTTCTTAGGCATTGCGGCAAAACATGCTGGAACTTTAGGAAATTCAATCAAAGTTGCATACTGTTCAGCAGGAAATTCTGCTATATTTAACTCATGGGCTTATGCATCATTTTTTGATGGGGCACCAGGTACATCTCAATACGCAAGTTCTCGCGGTGCAGCAAATGATGAAATTCATGTTGTGGTAATTGATGCTACAGGAAGTATTGCTCAAGGTGGAACACCAGCTGGCGCAAATGCTGCTGGTGCGGTTCTTGAAGTACATCCAAACATGTCAGTTGCTTCTGATGCTAAGAATTTTGATGGTTCACCAAATTTTTATCCTGACGTTATTGCAACACGTTCTAATTGGATTCGTTGGCTTGCACATCCGGCTAATACATCAAATTGGGGAACAGCGGCATCAAACAATGTAACGTATAATGGCGTTGGTGGAATGAGTGCAGCAGTCGCAAATGGAACAACACTTTCTGGTGGTGTTTATGCACAATGCACAGACGCAAATAAACAAGTTTCTTGGGATAAATTTAAAAGTGCTGATGAAGTTGATGTTTCACTTCTAGTAACCGGAGATGTAAGTGCAACTGTATCTGCATATGTTATTGATAATATTGCTGAATTTAGAAAAGATAGTGTTGCATTTATTTCACCAGCATCAGCAAACGTTGTAAACAATCCTGGCGGTGAAGTTTCTGCAATTACTACACAAAAGAATACTAATATTAATCGTTCAACTTCATATGCCGTATTTGATTCTGCATGGAAATACATGTTTGACAAATATAATAACACATATCGTTACGTGCCATTAAATGGTGATATTGCTGGTTTGTGTGTTAGAACCGACACAACACGAGATCCTTGGTTTTCTCCTGCAGGATTTAATCGTGGTCAAATAAAAAATGTTATTAAACTATCATGGAATCCAAATAAAACTCAAAGAGATGAATTATATAAGATTGGTGTAAATCCAGTTGTATCTTTTCCTGGAGAAGGTACTGTATTATTCGGCGATAAAACAATGTTAACAAAGCCAAGTGCATTTGATCGCATCAATGTTCGTCGTCTATTCATTGTGCTTGAAAAAGCAATTGCAACAGCAGCAAAGTACTCTCTATTTGAATTCAATGATGAGTTTACACGAGCACAATTTGTATCTCTTGTAGAGCCATTTTTGCGTGATGTGCAGAGTCGTCGTGGTATCTTTGACTTTAGAGTTATTTGTGACGATTCTAACAACACAGGTGAAGTAATTGATAGAAATGAATTTATTGGTGATATCTATGTTAAGCCAGCACGCGCAATAAACTTTATTCAATTAAACTTTGTTGCAGTTCGAACAGGCGTATCTTTTGAAGAAGTTGTAGGAAATTACTGATAAATAAAAAATAAACAGGAGTATTATAAATGACTTTTAATGTAAATGCCTTTCGTTCAAGACTTCAGCGTGATGGTGCTAGACCAAATCTATTTGAAGTCACAATGGCTTTTCCTGCAACAGTAGTTACGGGTTCTGGTGCTGTTACACAAGAATTTACATTTATGTGTAAAACAGCACAACTTCCGGGAGCATCAATGGGTTCGGTTGTTATTCCTTATTTTGGACGTGAAGTAAAATTTGTAGGAAATCGTGTATTTGCAGATTGGACAGTAACAATTATAAATGACGAAGATTTTATAATAAAAAATGGATTTGAAAGATGGCTTGGCGGTATGAATAGTCATGTTGGCAATAGAAGAAATTTTGCTTTTGCTTCACCAACATCTTATACAAGTGATGCAAATGTTGTTCAATTTGGAAAAACTGGATTTCCAATTAAAAATTATCAATTTGTGGGAATGTTTCCCATTGATGTGTCACCGATTGATGTTGATTGGGGTTCAAATGATACCATTGAAGAATTTACTGTAACATTCCAGTATCAATATTGGTTGTCAAACACAACAGACGCAATAGCAAGACCAGCATCAAGACCTTTATAATTTTTTACCATTTTAAAAAATAATTTATATAATGATATCTTTGAAGGGAAAAATAAATGGCTAATTGGAAGTTATTTGGATTCCAAATAACAAACGAAAAGACCAAAAAGCAGGAAGGGCAACAGGACGCCAAGAATATAACAGAAAAGTCCTTTGCCCTTCCTCAAAATGACGACGGTGCCGTTACGCTTCAAACAGGAGCGTATTTTGGCACCTATGTCGATTTGGAAGGTGTTGTTCGTAACGAAATAGAACTCATCACTCGTTATCGTGAAATGGCAATGCAGCCAGAATTGGAAACTGCGATTGACGATATTGTCAACGAAGCAATCGTCATGCAAGGTCATACTCAGCCACTAACGATCAATATGGATGATCTCAAGCAGCCAGATTCAATCAAGAAAAAAATTCGTGAAGAATTTTCTACAGTTCTAAAGATGCTAAATTTTGGCAATATGGGTTCTGAACTATTTCGTCGTTGGTATATTGATGGAAGAATGTTTTATCATGTCATCATTGACGAATCTAGACCAAGAGATGGTATCAAGGAACTACGCTACATTGATCCAAGACGTATTCGTAAAGTTCGCGAAATACAAAAGACAAAAGATCAAGCTACTGCAGCTGATATCATTAGAACAGTAAGAGAATATTATCTCTATAACGAGCGTGGTATTATTGGTGCACATTCAAATTTGGGCATGAGAATTGCTCCAGACTCAGTAATCAACGTAAATTCTGGTTTGATGGATTCCCGTCGTGCAATGGTTCTTTCTTATTTGCACAAGGCAATCAAGCCATTGAATCAGCTTCGTATGGTTGAAGATGCTACAGTCATCTATCGTCTATCACGAGCACCAGAACGTCGCGTATTTTATATTGACGTAGGTAATCTTCCTAAAGTCAAGGCAGAACAATATCTTCGTGACTTGATGGTAAAGTATCGCAACAAGCTTGTATATGATTCAAATACAGGTGAAATTCGTGATGATCGCAAGCATCTATCCATGCTTGAAGATTTTTGGCTACCTCGTCGTGAAGGTGGTAAGGGAACAGAAATTCAAACTCTTCCTGGTGGTCAAAATCTTGGAGAAATGGAAGATGTCAAGTACTTTGAGCGAAAGCTATACAAATCATTGAGCATTCCGATTTCTCGTCTTGAAATGCAACAGGGATTCTCAATTGGTCGTACATCCGAAATTACAAGAGACGAATTGAAGTTTTCCAAGTTTGTCTTTAGATTACGCAACAAGTTTTCCACATTGTTTGATGAAGCACTTCGTGTTCAATTGTCGCTAAAAGGCATTTGTACAGTAGAAGAATGGGAAGATTTCAAGGAAAACATTTATTATGATTTTATCACAGATAACAACTTTGATGAACTCAAGAAAGCCGAATTGATTCAGAATCGTATCACGGTTCTTCAAATGGCAGATCCATATATTGGTAAATACCTCTCAATTGAATGGGCTCGCAAGAACATTCTCAATCAAACAGATGATGAAATTGCTGATATCAAGAAGCAAATTGAAGATGAGCAAGAAGAAATGATTGAAATGGCACAGAAGCAGGCTGAAATAGCGCAAGCATCTGTACCTCAAGATCCGCAAGTACAACAGCAACAGCAACAGCAACAGCAAGTTGATCCAAATAATCCTATTGCACCTCAACAAGATGGTCAAGTACCACAAGTAGATGTTGATACAGCATTTCAAAATACGACATCTCCAGGAGAGTCTTCTCTGGATAATGCTGTAAAACAACAGTTGAAAGTTGAGGAAAAAAGTAATCTAAATAACATACTAAGAATAATCAAAGATCGGAGAAATGTTCTATGACCAATTCAATTGTAAGAACAATCGTAGAAAATATTGTGAGTGATAAGTTTGACACTCTAAAAGAAGATCTTTCAAAGGCAGTTTCGTCAAAAGCAGTAACTGTTCTTGAAAGCAAGAAAGCTATGGTTGGTAAGTCATTCTTTGAAGAAAAAAAAGATAGATGAAGGTTTTAAGGTAGGTAATATGGTAAAAATTCATCAAGATTTGCCTAAAGCCACTGGCAAAATTGTAGGATCTGATGATCATAACTATCATGTTGATGTTGGTCCAGAATTAAGAAGACATTTTCGTGGTTCTGCCGATAGTAACGTTATACATATGCCAAAGAATAATATTCATCAATTGAATAGATATAGTAGACTATAAAAAAATGAAAACCTTTAAACAATTTATTTTAGAAGCGAAAAGACAACCCAACAGATTACCAACTTTTGGTAAAAGACTTCGTGATCCTAAAGAAACATTGGGATCCGCAATAAAAAAATCTATAAAAGATCGTTTACATCCTGCACAAATTGCTAAAAATTTATTAGGAAAAACTGTAGGATCAATTGTTGGAAAATTAACTGGCGCGTCACAACAAAGAATGAATACAATACAGCACGGATATGAAAAATAAAAAAATGAAAACCCTAAGAGCATTTTTTTCAGAAACTGAAGAACACAATATTGATGAGTCCATGATTGCGGAGAATCTTTCTTTCAAGTCAGATCCTCCAAATATCATAGTTCTCAAGCGTAAAGCCATTCGTGTTTTTCCAGATGGAAGAAAAGTTGCCTTATATTATGCTGACAAGATTGACAAATATGTTTCAATTCCATATTCTGACATGATGCATAATAATAAACATCTAATGCAAGTTCAAGAAAAGTGGATACCAAGAGGAAACATTGGTGTAATGATGCGAATTGTCGATTCAGGTGAACCTGCACTTATATCCTTTGAAGATAACTTATCTGTAAAAATCGATGTGATGACTGCTCAGTCTATTATCAATTTATATGATAAGGTGAATAGTCAAAACAAATATAAAATTGAACGAATGGTCAATAAAGATAAAAATAATTTTGCAAAAGTCGCCGCATTTTCTCATGGCGCACATACGGAATTGTAAAAATGGCAAATACGACACAAAAATTGATAGACACGGAGCGTCGTGTTGTTTACAAGTTTACAGGAAATACAGCTGAACCTGCTGTCTTGAAGATTGACGCGGGTTCATTGAACTTTGCATTGAATGTAAACAATCAATTACTCGGTTCTGGTACAGATAGAAAAAACATATATCGTCTTGCACTAAAGAAAGTCATATACGATGTTGCACCAGGACAAGCAGCAGGAAATGGTTATGTTGAACTTTATTGGACAGGTACACCAAATTCAACCATGGTTACATTGTCTGGCGTAGGTAAAATGGATTTTGCTGAAGGTGGTGATGGAATTGTAGTTTTGAATAATTCTACAGGTGCTGGATCAAATGGTAATGTTGGACTACAGACAGTAAACTTTGCATCAACTGGTTGCTCATATACGATCATTGCAGACTTTAGAAAGTTCTTGGAAGATTATAACACAAAACCAACAATATAAGGATTGATAGAATGTCATCGACAAGAAAATTACTAGAATCTATCATATCTGATGATTATAATGGTGCAAATGAAAATCTTTCCGAATCATTTGTTGAGATTTTGAAAGACAAGCTTGTAGAAACTAAAAAGATCGTCGCTGCAAAGTATGGCGTTGCTGAACTTGCAGAAGCACTAGAATCAATGAAAGAAGAAGTTGAGCAAGTTGAAGAGGGTAACGTCACCAAGATGGGACGTTTGAATATGATCAAGGCTCGTATTCGTGGTGGAAAAGTTCAGCGTCGTGTAAAAAAATCTGCAGTTAAGGGTATGACTCTTCGTGGTGGAAAACTTATTCGCATGTCTCCAACTGAGAAACGTAAACGTAGAATGGGTGCTCGTAAAGCAAAGATCAAGCGTCGTGCAAAATTGGCACGTGCCCTCATGAAGCGTAAACGCTCATTGATAAAAAGAAAGATGTTGGGTCTAAAATGAAACTCATAAAGGAAGTAGTTGAAGAAGTTCGCTATTTGACCGAAGAAAATACAATGGGTCAAAAGGAACATTACATTGAAGGTGTGTTTCTTCAAGCCGAACGTCAAAATCGTAATGGTAGAGTTTATCCTATGGAAATTCTACAAAGAGAAGTATCTAGATATACTTCAAATTATATCATGCAAAATCGTGCCTTTGGTGAACTTGGACATCCAGATACACCAACAATCAATCTAGATCGCGTATCTCACATGATCAAGGATTTGAGACAAGAAGGCACAAATTATATTGGTAAAGCCAAGATTTTGGATACTCCTTATGGTAAGATTGTGAAGAATCTAATTGATGAGGGCGCCAGATTAGGCGTATCTTCTAGAGGACTGGGATCGCTAAAAGCCAAGAACGGTGTGAATCTTGTACAGGATGATTTTTATTTGGCAACAGCGGCAGACATAGTTGCAGATCCTTCTGCACCAGATGCTTTTGTGAGAGGCATCATGGAGAGTAAGGAATGGATTATTGAAAATGGTCAATGGAAAGAAGTTGACTATGATCATGCAAAGAAGGCTTTGAATGAGGCAAATAGAAGAGACATGGAAGATGTCAAGCTTCGCTTATTCAAAAATTTTATCTCAAAACTCTAAAATATATAAATAGTCTAATATAAAGGAGCAAAAACAAAATGGCAAAGAAAAATCTAGCAGAAGCAGCTGCCGCAATTCTCTCAGGCAATATGGCTTCTCTAAAACCAATGTCACAGGGTGCCGAAGCTTTCGGTCAAGCTGGTACTACACCAGCTGTAGCTACACCTGGTCAAGAAGGATCACCACAAACAATTCAACCAGCTATTGCTTCAGCTGATGAAGCTGGCGTAGCCAAGGCTGCAGCTGCTGCTCCAAAAGCAACTCCCCCAGGAGCAAAGCCGGCCGCTGCTGAACCAATGCAGAAGGCTCCTCCTCAGGTAACTGAGGAAGAAGATGAAGAAAAAGAAATGCGTAAGGAAGAAACTTATGGCATGAAGAAAGAGGAAGAAGAGAAAGAAGAAGAAGAGGAAAAAGCCGAAAAAGAAGAAGATGATGATGATGATGAAGATGAAAAAGATGATGAAGATGACAAGAAGGCAATGAAAGAAGATCTTGATGCTCTTTTCAACGGCGAAAATCTTTCCGAAGACTTCATGAATAAGGCTGCAACAATTTTTGAAGCTGCTGTTACTGCAAGAGTCAATGCCCGTGAAGAGCAGATCCAGGAACAGTATGCTGAAATTCTTGAGCAAGTTACAGAACAGCTCAAGGAAGAACTAACAACAAAAGTTGACGACTATCTAAATTATGTCGTTGAAGAATGGGTTAAGGAAAACGAATTGGCAGTAGAATCTGGTCTACGTTCAGAGTTGACCGAAGATTTCATTGCTGGTCTCCGTAATCTATTCGTTGAACACTACATTGACATTCCAGAAGAGAAGGTTGATGTAGTTGAGGAAATGACTTCAAAAGTCGTTGAACTTGAAAGTAAGTTGAATGAACAGATCTCTTCTGCCGTAGAGATGAGAAAGATCATCGTTGAATACGCAAAGAGAGAAGCATTCTATGATGTATGTGACGGTCTAACATCAACTCAAGTAGAGAAAATGAGATCATTGTCTGAAGGTGTTGAATTCTCAACAGTTGAAGACTACACACAAAGTCTCTTGACTCTTCGCGAAAATTATTTCCCAACAAAGTCTCCAGCAAAGTCAAACAATCAAAAACTTGACGAAGAGACAGATGTTGTGGAAGAGCAGAGTCTTGCAGAAGAAAATACAAAGAAGAACAAGACAAATGTAGATCCAATCATGGACGCATATGTCAAGTCAATCAGTCGCACAATTATAAAGTAATATAAAAGGAGTTTACTTACATGCAACTAACAGAACAATTAGTACAGAAGTGGGGTCCTGTTCTGGAACATCCAGATCTCCCAAAGATCACGGACCCTTATAAGAAAGCTGTTACAGCTATGATTCTTGAAAACCAACAGATTGCTTCCGCTCAACAGGCAGCATTCATGGGTGGTGATCGTAGTTTCCTAGCAGAATCAGCACCAACAAACGCAACCGGCGCATCAATTAGCAACTACGATCCTATCTTGATCTCGCTGGTTCGTCGTGCCCTTCCAAACTTGATCGCATACGATATCTGCGGCGTTCAGCCAATGACAGGCCCAACAGGCTTGATCTTCGCAATGCGTTCTAAGTTTGATTCACAGACAGGTACAGAAGCTCTCTTCAACGAAGCAAATACTGCATTTTCTTCTTCGAACAAGCTTGGTGCAAATGGTTCTCCAAATGCACACCAAACATCACAGGGTGTTGGTCCTCAAGACTATACTATTGCTAATACAGCAAATGGTATGTCAACAGCACAGGGTGAAGCACTTGGTGACTCTGGTACAAACCTATTTGCTGAAATGGCATTCTCAATCGAAAAAGTTACAGTAACTGCTCGTGAGCGTGCATTGAAGGCAGAATACACTCTAGAACTTGCACAAGACTTGAAGGCAATTCATGGTCTTGATGCTGAGACAGAACTAGCAAACATTCTGTCAACAGAAATTCTAGCAGAAATCAACCGTGAAGTCATTCGTACAATCTATTCAACAGCTGTTCTTGGCTGCAACGCAGGCACAACAACTGCTGGTACATTTGACTTGGACACCGACTCAAATGGTCGTTGGTCAGTTGAAAAGTTCAAGGGTCTTATCTTCCAGATCGAGCGCGAAGCAAATGCAATCGCTCGTGCAACCCGTCGTGGTAAGGGTAACATCGTAGTATGCTCATCTGACGTTGCTTCCGCAATGGCAATGGCGGGCGTTCTACAGTATACCCCAGCACTTCAGGCTGATCTACAGGTAGATGACACAGGCAACACATTTGCTGGTCTACTACACAATCGTGTAAAGGTCTACGTTGACCCATACTACGGTTCACCAACTTCAGTTGGAACAAATACATCAGAACTCGTAACAGTTGGTTATAAGGGTACATCTCCTTATGACGCTGGCTTGTTCTATTGCCCATATGTTCCTCTACAGATGGTTCGTGCAATCGGACAGGACACATTCCAGCCACGTATCGGATTCAAGACACGTTACGGAATGGTCGCAAATCCATTTGCAGAAGGTACAACAGCCGGTCTTGGTCGTTTGGCAAATCGTTCAAACGTCTACTACCGTATCTTCAAGGTTGCAAACCTTCTCTGATCGTAAGAACAAGAAGAAAGCAATACTGCAACTTGAGGGGGAACTTCGGTTCCCCCTCTTTTTGTTTATAAATATCATAGAGGTATTATATGGCAAAAATAAATTCTCAACCAACAAATACAAGTCTTCTACAACCTACAAAATATCAATTGACATTCACAAGAATGCCAAATTTGACATACTTTTGTCAAATATTCAATCTTCCCGGATTATCAATGTCCGAAATTGTTCGCAATACACCATTTGTAGATCTTTATGTTCACGGTGATAAAGTTCAATACGAACCTCTAGATCTTACATTCATGGTTGACGAAGATCTTCGTACATGGCTAGAAATGCATAATTGGATAACAGGTCTTACTTTTCCTAAAAACTTTGATCAGTATCGTCGTCTACTAAAAGACAATCAAGACTATGGTGGTGCTGTGTCCGACGCCACAATGACAATAATGTCAAACAAGAATACACCAAACATTCGTGTAACTTTCAGAGATTGTTTTCCTATCTCAGTTTCAGCTATTACATTTGATTACACGATGGATGCAACCATGACTCTTACTGCATCAGCTTCATTCCGATATAATTATTTTGATGTTGACATTCTCTGAGATTTAGTGTATAACATACTAAATCCCAGGGAAATTATATGATGATCAAGAATATAGATGATTTGATGGAATCTTGGAAGAAAGATTCACAGATAGATAGCACCGAATTGGGCACCGAATCCATTCGTCTATCTTCTCTACACGCAAAATACATAGAAGTATACAAGCATCAGAAGATGCGTGAACAAAAACTCAAATTTGATCTCAATAAATTGACCAAGTTGAAGTGGAGATATTATGATGGCAAACTCAATGGTACAGAAGAACTGGATCAACTTGGATGGGAACCAATGCGTGAAAAGTATCTTCGCGCGGACATTAGTACCATGATTGATGGTGATGACGACGTTTTAGAAGTCAAGAACAAGCTATCATATACAGAACTTTTCGTTGATTGTTGCGAAAAGATCATCAAGGAAATTCATCAGCGTTCATTCAACTTGAAAAATGCCATAGAATTTATGAAGTTTACTCAAGGTGTATAAATTGTGTCTTTACTAAATAAATGTGGATCGCGAAGCGCCAACTTCCATCCACTCTATGTCATAGACATTTACTACGGAGACACAGCTATGTCAGATAATATTTATCGCGATAAATTCAACACAAATCAAGACGATTTTGATTTTCAAACATTTCTATTAGAAATGCGAGAATGGATGAAAAATAATCCAGAGACTATCTCTATTTGTAATAGTACAATTTCTATGAAAAGTAAATTTTGGACAGAAAACGATAGAAAAATAGCTAGAGAAGAAGCTATCACTAGAAATACAAAAATTGTTATATGTAATAAATGCGGAGTAAGTGGTGGTGAAACTAATATGCTTCGTTGGCATTTTGATAATTGTAAAACAAAACTAAGACACTGTCAACAATGCAAGAAAATTATTTCTAGACAAAATGTAAAAGATTCTAGATATAAACAAAAAAAATTTTGTAATAAAAAATGTTATATGAATAATAAAAAAGGTAAAATATTTATAGAAATGACTAATGAAATAAAAAATAAACTTAGTATTAGCGCACTAAAACGTAGTGAAGAACTTAGTAAAAAAATAAAATTAGTCAAACCGTGGTTGAAATCTAAAAGATGGAAAAAATAGATATAAAAGTTTATAAAGTGAATGAGGCATATGTAAAGATTGATTGTGAGCCTAGCACTTCAGCAGAGCTTTCAGAATATTTTTCATTTATGGTTCCCGGATATCAATTTACTCCAGCATTTAGAAATAAATTATGGAATGGTAAAATTTATTTGTATAATAAACAAACTAGGCAAATATATTATGGCTTGTTGTCTCATCTTCAAGCGTTTGTCGAAGAACGTGAATACAATCTTGTATATGACGACAAAGTTCTACAAAAAACATCTTTTTCATTGCTTGAAGCAAAAGAATATGCTGATTCTCTACAGATACAAAGTCATAACAAGGATATTGAAGCAAGAGATTACCAGATAGAAGCATTTGCATATTGCATTCGCAATCGTCGTCAAATGTTGATATCTCCTACAGCATCAGGTAAATCACTTATTGCATATCTTATCACACGCCATATGACTGATCAAGACAAAAAAGGATTGATCATCGTTCCAACAACTTCTCTTGTTGAACAGCTATATACCGATTTCCAAGATTACTCATCAAAGAATGGATGGAGTGTTGAAGACAATGTTCATAGAATCTATTCTGGTCGCGAGAAATCATCAAGCAAGCTTGTGACAATATCAACTTGGCAATCTTTGTACACTCTTCCAAAAAACTATTTCAATTATGAATGGGTCATAGGAGACGAGGCACACAATTTCAAAGCCAAGTCTCTTGCAACCATCATGACAAATTTGGACAATGCATCTCTTCGCATTGGTATGACTGGCACACTTGACGGAACAAAGACCCACAAGCTTGTGCTTGAAGGTCTATTTGGTCCTGTACGCAAGACAGTAACGACCAAAGAACTCATAGACAAGAAACAACTCTCCGACTTTGAGATCAAGTGTCTTGTTCTAAAATATCCAGAAGAGATCTCTCGTATTCTCAAGAAAGCAAAATATATTGACGAGATGAAATATCTTGTCACAAGCGATGCAAGAAACAAGTTCATTCGCAATCTTGTATTATCGCTGGAGGGAAATACTCTTATTCTTTTCCAATATGTGGACAATCATGGTAAAGGATTGCACAAGTTGATTGGAGAAAAAGCTGGTGATAGAAAAGTATTTTTTGTTCACGGTGGAACTGAAACGGAAACCAGAGAAGATATTCGTGCAATTGTTGAAAAAGAAAACAATGCAATCATCGTTGCATCATATGGAACATTTTCCCAAGGTATCAACGTGAGAAATTTACACAACATCATCTTTGCATCTCCATCAAAGAGTCGTATTCGCAATCTTCAATCAATTGGTCGTGGATTGCGTATCGGAGACAACAAGAAAAAAGCTGTGCTTTTTGATATTGCCGATGATCTAAGATACAAGAAACATGAGAATTTTACATTGCGGCATTTCCGCGAAAGAGTGAAGATATACAATGAAGAGCGTTTTGAATACAAACTATATAACATAGAACTCAAGGTATAACCATGGAAATTCTGTATATCAAGCTAAAGAATGGTACGGACATTATCTCCAATACTTCAATAAAGGGAAATAACGTCACGCTTGAAAAGCCTATGGCCGTGCGTCAATTTGCAGACCCCAATGGTCGTATTTCTCTTTCATTTCATGAATGGGTACCATTAGATTTTGTGGATACATCTAAATTCATCATAACAAAAGATGAGACGCTAATCATCTGTGATACATCTTCTAGAATCAAGGGATTCTACAAAGAATGTTTGAAGCCTAACAAAGAGATTGATGAAGAATCGGAAGAAGAATCAACCGATGCATATTCTAGTCTCATGAAGCTACTAAACAATAATAGAAAACTACTGCATTGAACGGAGACATTACAAATGTACCGTTTTGTCAAGTGAAAGTCAAGAGAAATCGTCATGAAAAAAATCCCATCCAATCACTACATAGACAATAATCAATTTCTAGCAGTCTTGGTAAAATACCAAAAAGATGTGCGAAGAGCAAAGCGAAACAAGGAAAACAAACCCCCCATACCGAACTATATTGGTGAGTGTTTCATGAAAATCGCGGAACATCTATCATATCGTCCAAATTTTGCAAACTATTCGTATCGCGATGAAATGATAGCTGATGCGATTGAAAATTGTCTCATGTATTTTGAGAATTTTGATCCAAAGAAATCTAAGAATCCCTTTGCATATTTTACGCAAATAGTGTATTATGCTTTCATTCGTAGGATCTCTAAAGAGAAGAAACAACAATATGTAAAGTACAAGTCTTTGGAGAACTCAAGAATATTTGATGAAATTACTGGTGAGGATCTTGAATTATTGGGATCTGAACTCAAATCTAATATCGTTAAAGGTCAAGAAATCTATGACAACATGGCAGAGTTCATAGAGAACTTTGAACAAACAAGAAAAGTAAAAAAAGAAAAAACAAGCAAAAAAGTAGGAATAGAAAAGTTTTACGAAGGAGATACCAATGGCTGAACAGGAGCCACTACCAGCTTCAATTGAATATCTTATCAAGAACATGATGGATTCAAATCAAGATGTATGGCGTCGTCAACCATTTCGTCAACGCTTGGCAAGAATGCGTGACTTGATTGATGAAAAAATCGTCAAGTATGATGCAGAATATTCCAAAGCAAATAGAAATGTTGCGCCATTCAAAAGAGCATCCAAGTGAAGATTGCCATCATCAACGATACTCATGCTGGCGCAAGAAACGACTCTCTTGCGTTTGATGATTATTTTTTTCGTTTTTGGGATAATATTTTCTTTCCATATTTGAAAGAGAACAATATCACAACTGTATTTCATCTTGGTGATATTGTTGATCGTCGCAAGTTCATAAACTATGTTATTCTCAATCGTTGGAGAAACAAGTTCTTTGGTCGCATGAAAGACATGGGTATCAAGATGCATGTCTTGGTCGGAAATCATGATGTACCATACAAGAACACAAATGACATCAATGCGATTGAAGAGCTATTTGAGCAAAACGAATTCATCCAAGTCTACAAAGAACCAAAAGACATCTCAGTTGATGGATTTGATATCTGTCTATTACCTTGGATCAATTTCGAGAATCATCAAAGAACAGTTGAACACATCAAGTCAAGTAAGGCACATGTTGCATTTGGTCATCTTGAAATTGCAGGATTTGAAATGGATCGTGGTAACATATGTCATGATGGCATGAACCGATCCATATTTGACAAGTTTGAAACTGTATTATCTGGTCACTTTCATCACAAGTCTTCAGATGGACACATCACATATCTCGGCAATCAGTATCAGATGACATGGGCTGATTATGGCGACAAACGCGGATTCCATGTCTTTGATACTGTAACCCGTGAACTTACATTTGTAGAAAATCCATATCAGATGTTCTACAAGATTTCATATGATGACAAGAATGATTTGGACTTTGACAAACTCAAGGCGATAGACTTTTCACAATATGCAGGAACATATGTGAAGATTTTGGTCATGAACAAGACAAATCCATTTCTCTTTGAACGATTCATGCAAAAATTGACCGATGCTTCACCTCTTGATATAAGCATCGTGGAAGACTTTTCCGAATTGACAAATGGGGTAGATGACGATATAATAAATGAAGGTGAAGATACGATGACCATTCTAGACAAGTATATTGATGGTCTTCAAATGGAATCTTCAGACAAGCTAAAGTCAATTCTTAGAGAACTATATCTTGAAGCAGTAAATTTGGAAAAAGCATGATTGAATTTACATCTATTAGATGGGCCAATTTTTTATCTACGGGAAATGATTTCACCGAGATCAAACTAAACAAGTCGTCCACAACATTGATTGTGGGTAACAATGGTAGCGGAAAGTCAACACTCTTGGATGCGTTGACTTTCTCTCTATTTGGTAAGCCATTTCGTGGTATCAATAAACCTGGTTTGCTGAATAGCGTCAATGAAAAGGACTGTGTTGTTGAGATAGAGTTCAAGATTGGCAAGAAGTCATACAAGATACTTCGTGGTATGAAGCCAGGTAGATTTGAAATCTATTGCGATGATCAGCTAGTCAATCAAGATGCATCTTCCAGAGACTATCAAGAGTATTTGGAGAAGTTTATTCTCAAAATGAACTACAAATCATTTACTCAGATTGTCGTTCTTGGTTCTTCTACATTTGTTCCATTCATGCAATTGTCTGCATCGGATCGTCGTGCAATCATTGAAGACTTGTTGGATATCCAAATCTTTTCTTCCATGAATGTTGTTCTAAAACAAAAACTTGTCACACTTAAGGATGCAATGAACGATGTTTCACATCGTCGTGAATTGACAAAGATTAAGATCGAATCAACCAAGAAGTTGATTGCCGAGATAGATAATACAAATGTCATTCAGATTGAAAAGATCAATCGCGATATTGCAAATTCAAACACTCAATTGATTACCCTTACTAATGAATGCACAGATCTTCAAAAGGAGATTGAAGAACTAAGCGAAAGCATTCTTGACGAAAAGAAGACAAATAACAAGCTTGCCAAGTTGAACAATCTTACTGTCAAGATTGAAGACAATGTATCCAAGGCTCAAACCGAAATAGATTTCTATCGCGAGAATGATAATTGTCCGACATGTCGTCAATCAATTGAAGAAGAATTCAAGAGTCAACAAATTGAGTTGTATAATAAGAAGATACAAGAATACAATACTGGTCTAAATGATCTTGGAATTCAAATAGAAAAGATCAATACCAGAATATCCGAGATACAAGTCATCGCAAAAAAGATGGCTAATGTAAATATTGAATATCAAAAAAAGAATGCTACGATCAATGCTGTTCGTGGATATATTACTCGCTTGACAAAGGACAAGCAGGGTATTGAGACGAATAGAACAAGTGATACTGCTCATACAGATGATCTAAAAAATCTTGAAAAACAACTGACCGATCTTGAAGAAGAAGAAAAGAAAGTTGTCAACGACAAGCATCATCATGAGCAAGTTGCAATTCTTTTGAAGGATACTGGAATCAAGACCAAGATCATCAAGCAATATTTGCCGATCATGAACAAGTTGATCAACAAATATTTGACAAGCATGGAGTTCTATGTCAATTTCAATATAAATGAGAACTTTGAAGAGGTGATCAAGAGTCGTCATCGTGATGAATTCTCATATGAGAATTTTTCCGAGGGTGAAAAACAAAAGATTGATTTGTCTCTACTATTCACATGGCGCGCGATAGCAAAAATGAAGAATAGTGTCAGCACGAATCTTCTCGTTCTGGATGAAATCTTTGATAGTTCTCTGGATTCAAATGGTACTGAAGAACTATTGAAGATTCTGAATTCCATTAGCACGGATACAAATGTATTCGTCATATCTCACAAGTCGGATATCTTGTTCGATAAATTCAGATCAGTAATCAAATTTGAAAAGGTAAATAATTTTTCAAGGATAATGAAATGATTGAAAATGGTATGATAAAAATCAATACGGCGACACAAACAATTCGTCCGTATGAAATCTATGATCTTGTAAAATCTACAGATCCTGTTCTCAAGCAAGTATGCAAGCCATTTGATTTTGCCAATTTACCTATTGATCCTATTCATCTTGCATCATCATTGTTTGAAACCATGTTTGCGAATAGTGGACTCGGATTGGCTGCACCTCAAGTTGGTCTACTATATCGTGTGTTTGTCGTAGGATATGACAATACGAACAAGCAAGTATTCTTCAATCCAGAAATCATTGAGTGCTCCAAGAGAGAAGACAATCATCTTGAAGGCTGCTTGTCATTCAAGAGACTTTTCTTTAGAGTTTCTCGCCCACAAGAAATCAGAATCAAGTATCAGCATGTCAATGGTGAATGGAAAGAAGACAAGTTCACGGGATTGACTGCACGATGCATTCAACATGAGAATGATCATCTTGACGGAATTTGTTATACCGAAAGAGTTGGTAAGACTACTTTGATGATGGCTAGAGAAAAAGAACGCAAGATGCGAATCAAAATGACGCGAAATGCTGTATAGTGATTGGAGTTATTGGGAGAAGCATGATATGAAAGATAGTGAGTTTCTCTTCTGGTTGAGAGATAGACTAATCAATGTTTATGGTGAAGACCCACATATTGACTATGTCCAGAAACTATATTCAATAGCTAGAAAAGTTGAAGACGATGAGACTTATTGGAATAAAGTGATAGATAGTTCTAGACAAATAGACTAAATCATGTTATGATTGTTTTTTATCATAGGATGTCGCGATGTATCAAAAATATACCGTTGATGATGTAAAGAAATCTTCCGCTCGTAAACTATTCAATGTGATTTCTACATTTGCTGGTGGTGGCGGTTCATCGACAGGATATCGTCTTGCTGGTGGTAATATCATTGCGATCAATGAATTCGTGGAAGAAGCGATCAAGACATACTCAACAAACTTTCCAGATACCAAGATTATTCCTGGCGATATCAAAAAATTGACTGCGAAAGATTTTCTTGATACTGCTGGACTCAAGTCTGGTGAACTTGACATACTTGATGGATCACCCCCATGCTCTGCATTTTCCGTCGCGGGTAAGAGAGAAAAAGGTTGGGCTGGTTATGTGACTGATACCAGAAAGTCTTATTTTGACGATGATGGAAATATCGTTGAAGACGGTGACGTTGAAGTTCAAGAGGGAATCAAAAAGTATTCTGATGGAAAGACAGTTGAAGCAATTGAAGATCTATTTTTGGAATTCATTCGTATTGCAAAAGAAATCAAACCAAAGGTAATCGTTGCAGAGAATGTAAAGGGTATTACTTTTGGTGAAGCCAAAGGCAAGCTTTATGAATTCGTCAACTCATTTGAAAAGATTGGTTATCAAGTTACATATCAGGTATTGAACGCAGCAGATTTTGGTGTGCCACAAGCTAGAGAACGCACATTATTTGTGTGTGTGCGTGATGATGTATGTGATGCATTGAACTTGAATTTTCTGAACATACATTCGACCGTGTTTCCAAATATAACGCATCACAAACATATCTCGCTTAGAGAAGCGATTGAAGACATAGAAAATGATCCAAATGAATTGAAGGACCTCTATGACTATGTTCAAAATGGGTTTCAAAAAGATTGGATCACAAAACTCCCATTCAATCCGACGCGACATACTAAGCCATCGGACAAGGAATTTCGCGAATGGAATCCTAAGGCATCATGCTTCAACATGATCAGACCTTGTCCTGATCTGCCGTGCCCAACATTGACTCAACGAGGTCAACAGAAATCCGTATCGGGCGTATTTCATTTTGCCGAGAATAGAAAATTCACGATCAAGGAACTCAAGCGAATTATGAGTCTGCCAGAAGACTTTGTTCTGACAGGAACATTTGATCAACAAGCTGAAAGAATCGGGCGCATGGTTTGCCCCCCTGTCACAAAAGCACTATCTGAGTCGATATACACAAATGTATTGAAACCATACAATGATAGACACAATTCTTAAGGCCGAAATACAAAAAGAATCAAAAGACATCAACGTCGCCGTGCTATTATCCGGCGGCGTTGATAGCATTTCTGTGGCTTTAGCTGCACATCGCATCGGTAAAAAGATAACATCATATACGTTTCATCTCAAAGATCAACCGACATATGATGCACATAAAGCAAAAGAAATAAGCGACATCATGGGTTGGTCATGCAAGACCATAGAAGTTCCTATAGATAATGTCGTGAAGGATTTCATTCGTCTTAGACGAGAAATTGAATGTGTAAAGAAGACTCATTACGAATGTTGCTTTCCTTTTCTTTATGTTTATCCACAAATAGAAGAGAAAGAAGTTCTTAGTGGTTGGGCTGCAGATGGATACTATGGTGTATCCAAGAAAGCAAATATACACTACAAGTACACGATGGAAAAGTTCAATGAGTTTCGTAAAGACTATTTTCTATTGGATCATCGTGCAGGACATCTTTGGCATAAGAGAATTGCCGACATGCATGACAAGACGTTTATCACACCATATCTTACCGATGCAGTAAAACAATTTTTTTGGTCCAAAGACTGGTACGAATTGAACGAACCATTTCAGAAACATCATGTAGTAGAAGCGTTCAACGAATTTTCTACATTTGGTACAGTAAAGAAACATATCAATCTACAATTGGGTTCAAACATTGACAAACTATTTGAATCTGTTATAATACCTGACAAGACGATAAATTTCCGAAATAGAAAACGAATAATGGATATATGCAGAGATTGGAGCCAACGATGACACAGAAATTCACATTTGCACAGCGCGAAGAGGGTTTTGACAATCATATTAGTCAATCAATTCGCGGCTACAATGACTTGATTGGTGATGTCATCAATCTATCTCAGTACTTTGTAGAGAACGATACTGTTGTCTATGACATTGGATGCTCAACTGGCAAGATGCTTCGTGAAATGATGAAGCAGAACGAAAAGATTGCACCTCGTGCAGACTATATTGGAATTGAGATTGAAGAAGATTTCTTCAAGTTCTTTGATGAAAACGCTCAGAGTAACTTGGAGTTCCTTCGCAAAGATGTTCGCGATGTTGATTTTGCTGTCAATACATCCTTGATCACTTCTATTTTCACTCTTCAATTCATGCCTAGACAAGATCGTCAGAATGTAATCAACGAGATCTACAATTTCTTGATCCCAGGTGGTGCCTTCATCTTTGCTGAGAAGACAATCGGTAACAATCCGATGATCCATGAAATGCGTACATTCACCTTTTATGATTTCAAAAAAAATAGTTTCACCTATGAGGATATAATGGCGAAGGAAAAGAAACTACGTTCCATGCTAAAGTCAAATAGTCGTCAGGAGCTAATTCAAATGTGTGAGATTGCTGGATTCAATTCCAATTCAATTGATTCGTTCTGGCAGAATTTTGCATTCACGGGTTTCATCGCCATCAAGAATTGATTGGAATTCCAACATAGATATGTGGTAGATGCATAGCTGATATGCATTGGAAAGACAAATTTTCTCCTTGTTTTTCCCAAGTTGTTGGAGTAGAATGACCACATGATCGCAAAAAAGACAAATCCTCCGATTCAGCGAGAAGCCAAGAGCCAGCTCGCTAGACTTATGGCTAATGAGAATCTCACGGTGGAACATCGTGCGGTTCGTACAGCTTATTTTGATACCGAAAGGCGTGTCCTAACGCTTCCAATCTGGACAGACATGACTGGCGATATCTATGATACGCTGGTAGGTCATGAGGTTGGTCATGCTCTGGACACGCCTACTGGCGCATCTAATATCATTGATGCAATCAAGACAATTGATGCCAATAATATGCGTGGCGCCAAGATGTTCCTCAATGTGATTGAGGATGCTCGCATTGAAAAGACCGTGCGTCGCCGTTATCCGGGTATGCGTCGTTCTTTTTCGCTTGGATACAAG
>Ga0194129_10003022_pt1 | contig 23998 bp, 22 predicted proteins | sample TA2KigCa35mmetaG_FD_150862 | JGI IMG/M metagenome (GOLD analysis project Ga0194129, IMG submission 150862) | Freshwater microbial communities from Lake Tanganyika, Tanzania - TA2015038 Kigoma Deep Cast 35m | ecosystem: Environmental > Aquatic > Freshwater > Lake | place: Tanzania: Lake...
TTAGGTCGTTATCCGAAAGCACATTCTCCGCACTTTTCGCACCGAATACAGGGTGTTCCACAGTGCCTATTCCCAGCAGTGGCAAACACATTTCCGAAAGCGGAGCCAGATCACCGGAAGCGCCCAGGGACCCCTGCTCGTGAACCATCGGAATCCAGTCGTTGTTGTAATGCCAAATCAGTCTTTCGGCAACTTCTGTCTGAACAGCACTATAACCTTTGCCAATGTTGATGATCTTTAACAACAGCATGGTTTTTACAATGCCGGTTTTCAACGGGCTGCCCGTGCCGGCGGCATGAGTAATCAGCAGGTTGCGCTGCAATCCTTCCAGCTCATTATCGGGAATACGTACATTCTGCAGGCTGCCGAAGCCGGTATTTACGCCATACACCGCCGGATTCCCGTCTTTCAGGTAGGATTCAAGGGCTTGTACGGAGTTGTTTATTCGTTGCAAAATGTGCGGTGAATAACGAATTTTATCTCCGCTGTTAATCAATTCCAGTATAGATTCCAGCGAATAATGTTCTTGTATTTCCCTCATTGTGATATATGCTGTAAAATTTGACTTTGTGGGCATATATTTTGGTCTCCACTGATCAGGTTTTTAACCGAAACCGTCCCATCGGAAATTTCCTGTTCGCCTAAAATGCATGCCCATTTTATGCCTTTGTTGTTGGCATAATCCAGTTGCTTTTTTAGTTTGGCGGCACCGGGATACACTTCAGTAGCAATGCCGGCATCGCGCAGGTTTCTTGCCATGGCAAAGGCCGCAGGCAGTGCGGGTTCATCCATGCAGCAAAATAATACGGCAGTGCTTTGCAGGCTTGCTGTCGGGAAAATGCCGGCGGCATCCATCAAATCATAGATGCGGTCGAGGCCAAAAGAAATGCCCACACCGGTAACGTCTTTCAGGCCAAACACGCCTGTAAGGTTGTCGTAGCGTCCTCCGCCACCTATACTCCCAATGCGAAAATCTGCGGGAATACGGTCATCGGCCGGTACTACTTCCATTACCATTCCGGTGTAGTAACTGAGACCGCGCGACAGTGTTACATCAAGGGTCCTTGTATTGGTTACCGGCAATTGATTCAGCAATGTCAACAGCTGTTTTATTTCCAACATTCCTTTTTGGAGCGTTTCATGCTGAATGGATGCTGCATGTTGCAATGCGTTTAGTTTTTCCTCTGCTGAGCCCATTCTGTTTATTTTATCCAGTAAGGTCCATGCTTCCGCACCATTGGGTATTGCCTCTTTGTTGATTTCATTCAATACACCATCAAAACCAATTTTATCGGCTTTGTCTATAAGTTGCATGAAGCGGTTATGATTGGCTGCGCCTTGAAGCCAGGGTTCAAATACATCGAGGATGCCGCGGTGGTTGAAGCGGATATTTACTTTAAGGCCAAGTTTTGCAAATGCGTTGTCATAAATCTGCAGTAAATCGGCTTCATTACTGATGTTTTGGCTGCCCAAAATATCTGCATCGCACTGCCAGAATTCGCGGTACCGCCCTTTCTGGGGGCGGTCGGCACGCCAAACGGGTTGAATCTGGTATCGTTTGAATGGAAAATGAATTTTATCGCGGTTCATCACCACAAAACGGGCCAGGGGAACGGTCAGGTCGTAGCGAAGACCGCGGTCCGAAATTTGCGGTGTAAGGGCTTTGCTGTCGCGCTGCCGCAAAATTTTTTCATCGGCCTTTGCCAGAAAATCACTATTGTTCAGAATCTTAAAAAGTAACTGATCGCCTTCGTCGCCATACTTGCCCTGCAAGGTTTTAAGGTTTTCCAGGGCAGGTGTTTCCAACGGTAAAAATCCGAATTGTTTGAATGTTTCCTCTACAATGCCGATTACGTGCTTGCGGCGCATCATCACCTCCGGACTAAAATCGCGGGTTCCCGAAGGCAGGGATGGTTTATCCATGTTGCGAAGTTACGGGGATTATCTTAAATCGGTTTTTTACTTTTTTTCACTGCATATAAATTAAACTTGCATTTTTAATAATTTATCGACAATATTGTTCAATTAAAAGCACAAAACATGAAAAAAATCTCATTTATTCTCTTCGCTGCCTTTTCTATGGCACTCGTAACCTTCTCTTCCTGTGGAAAATACGAAGAAGGGCCCGGCCTGTCACTTAGTTCAAAAAAGTCACGTGTAGTAAACACTTGGGTTATTGAAAAAGTCATTAGTAATGGTCAGGATGAAACTGCCCTATTTCTGTTGTTTTTAGGTGACCATTCCTTTGAATTTAAAAGAGATGATACTTATGAATTTTTAGCATCTGGTGAAAGAGAAACCGGAACCTGGTCTTTTGACAGCGACAAAGACCACCTGGAATTGATGGAAACAGGCACCACAACAAAATATGTCCAGAAAATTCTCCGCCTTACCGCTAAGGAAATGTGGCTGGTAGAAGATGATGGAACCGATAAAATTGAGATTCACTACAAGCCGAAATAAGCGATAACACCAAATCGTTTTCTCATAATCACCTTACCGGTATAGCGTTGTTTGCAATACCTGTAAGGTGATTTTTTATAAAATCAGGTCTTTGATCCTTTATTTGCTTAAAAACCATCAAACCAAAAGGGTTTGGAAACAATAATCAGAAAACGGACAGAACTGCAGGGACTAAAGTTTATTTTATACCCACAAACCCCATTTTAATGAGTCGGGCATTGCAATGCCTTGTGATTTTGCCGTAAGCAGGGCATACTGCGGTGGTGCACCTGCCAGGTTTCAGGAATGGCTTCTTCCCGTTTCATGAATTTTATTTTTATTAAAATTGCCTTAATTCCTGAATTGTAGTACCCATTCTGCCCCAGGGCAAAAAAGCATCTTCCAACGTTTTAGCCAGCGGAACAGGCGTATCCAGACTGCCCAGCCTTTTAACAGGTGCATCCAGCGATTGAAAGCAGTTCTCCATAATCCATGCTGAAATGTCAGAGGCGATGCTCCCGATCAGCGTATCTTCGGTAAGTACCAGGACTTTTCCAGTAGCCTTTACCTGTTCAGAGACTGTTTCCTTATCCCACGGCAACAGGGTGCTCAAATCCACAACCCTCGCAGGGATTTGGTTTTCGGTCACGTATTTCAGAGCCTGATGCACACCCCATCCATACGTGATGATACAAATGTCATCCCCGTGATTATGAACTGCAGCGCGGCCTTCGGGCAAAGTGTAATAGTTGTCCGGAACCATGCCACTCACGCTGCGGTATAAAAATTTATGTTCAAAAAACAACACAGGATTGGGATCATTGATTGCGGTGGCCAGCAAACCTTTTGCATCAAACGGATTGGATGGATAATAAATTTTTAATCCCGGCACATGGTAGAACCAGGCTTCATTGCTCTGACTGTGAAACGGTCCTGCCTGCACGCCTGCTCCAGTGGGCATTCTCACTACCACATCGGCCGGCTGGGCCCATCGGTAATGGCTTTTGGCCAGATTGTTTACAATCTGATTGAACCCGCAAGTCACAAAATCAGCAAACTGCATTTCCACCACAGCTTTGTGTCCTTTAATGGCAAGCCCGTAGCCCGCACCCAGTATAGAACTTTCGGTAATTGGGGTGTTGCGCACCCTGTCTTTACCGAATTCTTTATAAAAATTATCGGTTATTTTAAATACACCGCCATACTCAGCCACATCCTGCCCCATAATCACCAGGTTGGGGTGTTTCTGCATGCTTTGTTTCAGCCCGTCGCTAATGGCATCCACCAGGCGCTTTTCGGTTTCCGGTCCTGAGGGGGCAGCCTGCTCTTGGGGCGCCGCTGCATAAATATCGGCCAGTTCTTCTGCCTCATGGGCCACAGGTTCCGGTTCGCAAAATACTTCTTCAAGCCCTGCTTCTATTTCAGCCAAAAATTCTTTGCGTATTTTTTCGTCATCACCGGGAGTTAGAATGCCTTCATTTAATAGCCAGGCCTCAAAATTATCAATGGGATCTTTATTTTTCCATTCTTCAAACAGGTGAGGGGGAACGTATTTAGTGCCGCTGGCTTCCTCGTGGCCGCGCATGCGGAAGGTGATGCATTCCAGCAATACAGGCCTTGGATTTTGGCGCATATCTTCTGTGAGTTTACGCATTGTATTGTAAACCTCCAGAATGTTGTTGCCATCTAACTGAACGGCTTCCATACCATATCCGATGCCTTTGTCAATGAATTGCCTGCAACGAAACTGCTCATTGCTGGGTGTACTTAGGCCATAGCCGTTATTTTCAATGAGAAAAATAACCGGCAACTGCCATACTGCTGCTACATTAAGGGCTTCATGGAAATCGCCTTCACTCGTGCCCCCGTCTCCGCTGTAAACCACAGAAACCTTTCCCTCTTTATTCAGTTTGTGGGCTAGGGATATGCCATTGGCAACGCCCAGCATGGCGCCGAGGTGGCTGATCATACCCACAATGTGGTATTCGTTTGTGCCAAAGTGAAAACTGCGGTCTCTGCCTTTGGTAAACCCTGATTTTTTGCCCTGCCACTGCGCAAACATCTTGCGGAAAGGGATGTTACGGGTGGTAAATACCCCCAAATTGCGGTGCAGGGGCAAAATATATTCATCCTCATGCAAGGCAAGTGTAGTTCCCACGGAAATGGCTTCCTGACCCATGCCACTGAACCATTTGCCTACTTTTCCCTGCCGCAACAGAATCAGCATTTTTTCTTCTATTACACGGGGTTTTACCAGATTTCGGTAAATATTTATCAGTTCGTCGTTGCTGAGGTTTTGGCGGTCAAATTGCATGACGGCGCGAAGGTAAGGCACAGGATCGGATTGGAATCAGAATGCTTCGCCGAAGGCAAAGTAAAAACCCGATTGCCCTTTTAATCCCACAGCATAATCAATACGCAGATTGATATTTTCCTTGCGATCGGCATCAAAACGCAGACCTGCATTGAAAGCGGGCTTGAAGGGATTGCCGAAAACATCAGCAGGTTGCGAGAAAACAGTGCCTGCAGCGGCCCCCACGGCAGCGCCCCATCGCTTGTAGATGCTTGTACGTATTTCGCCATTGAGAACCAGCATTCCCCGGTCGCGGAACCTGCCAAGGTAATAACCGCGCAGGTTTCGGTCGCCTCCCAGCAAGGCCAAATCAAAGAAATGGGTAGGAGCCGAGAGGTAAGAAAAGACTGCCCTGCCTGCTGCAATGCTTTTTTCGCCAACTTTTTTGTAACCTCTGCCGTCAATCTGAATTCTGTTGCCATTACCCGCTGAAACCGCCACGTTTCGGGTAATTTGCAAATCGAGGTATACGCCCTCTGCCGGGTTCAGCATATTGTTTCGGCTGTCGTGCAGGCATTGCAGTCCGGCAGCTGTTACTTTTAGTGAGGAAGGGGATTGCGTTTGTTCAAAGACAATGCCATCAAAGCGCTGATGCCTGTATAAAGGTCCCATGAACCAGTATGGGCGTACTTTTTTCAAGACTGCCGCTTCCAGCCAGTTTCTTTTGCTGTTGAATGTCTCCCTCGTGTTTTCAGGTGTTTGAATGCCAATACCCCACCAGTAGTCGGGAAATTTGCTCCTGTGGGCTACGAAGTTTATCAGCCATTTTTCTGAGGGCAAAAAAACACTTCCCGTGATTTGAGCTATGGATTGTTTTCGCTGCGTATATTGAAATTCTGCCTTTAAGGATGATAATCTAGTTTTTGCATCTGTTTTAAAAGCCAGCTGGCAAACGGCTCCGGCATAACTGCGGGTTTCGGGCGCGTAGCCTAATGTTGGAACCGGCAATACACTGATTTTTGCTGAATCTTTCTGACTTGCGGAAACGGTATTTTGGGCACATAAAAAACCCGAAATCAGGCAAACAAAAGTTTTAAGAGATAATGGGCTCAATTCACTGCAAAAATACTACAGCTGTAGTCCTGATAATTTGGAATTATGGGGGAAAAATGATTATATTCAATTTTTAAATAACCGGAGCGCGTCTTTGGCCATAAATTCACAACTTAATTGGGAAAAATGCGCTTTTTTTGCAACCATTCACCCCATGTTGCGTCATTAATATCGAAACTACTTGTTAACGGATGAAGACATCATACAAGGTTGCAAAAAAGGAGACCGCCGCGCACAAGAAGCATTGTTTTTGCGCTACGGAAAAAAAATGTATAGCTATTGCCTGCGCTACTCCGGCAATCCTGCTGATGCCAACGATCTGCTTCAGGATGGTTTTGTAAAGGTCTTTGAGTTTATCGGCACCTTCAAGGGAGACAGTGCCATAGAAGCCTGGATGACACGGCTGTTCATCAACCTTGCCATCTCACGCTTCCGCAAACGGATTACCGGACCTCAGTTTGTGGAGGTGGATTACATTCCGCTTGCCGAACAGGCGGAAGAAAAAGAGGAGGCACAGGAAACATTTCGTGAATCTGTGGACCAAGTACTGTCTGCCCTTGCTGCCCTGCCGGAAAAGTACCGACTGGTCATCAACCTGTATGTTATAGATAATTTGACACACAGGGAAATTGCAGAGCAGCTGGGAATCTCCGAAGGTGGCAGTAAAAGCCTGCTCAGCCGGGGGCGCATGATGCTAAAAGAACTTATAGATAATAAAAACAAACGTTGAGAAACGAAGATACCCATAACGACAAACAGCTTCAGAGATTGTTTCAATCCTTCGAACCTGCGGTGCCTCCAGGTGCCTGGGAGGGTATTGCCGGTGCGCTGGATCGTAAACGAAACCGTCGCATTGCAATGTGGTGGATAACTGCCGCGGCTGTTTTCATAGGCGGTATGACCGCTTTGTGGCTCGGTTTAAACGACCTAAAACAAACACGAAAAGTATATAGACAAGCGGAAGTTGCCAAAGCAACAGATACCGGAAAAGGGGAATCCAATTCAATTATTTTAGGGGGAAATAGCTCGAAAAGTGCAAATAATCAAAATTTGGTTCGGGTTAATTCAGGCGGAAATGCCAAGATCGATATAAAACCGATTTCAAGTGAAAAAATCTTCCAGGAAAATAAAGAGCAAAATCAGATAGTACCTGAGTCTTCGCCTGAAATTGCAGGAAACGATCGTGAACTCATCAATCCATTCGGATTGCCTATCCTGCCTTCAAAGTGGCCCGTGGCGGATGCCATAACTTCGGTTGATGTGCCCAAGCCCAAACTTTACAAGGCGCCGGTGAGCAAATGGACCTTGGCTGCGGGCGTTTTGCAAATGCAAACAGGCAACGGTCATTCGGTTAATCCTGCAAACAGCCGCTATGTCCACAAGAATTATCTCAGTCACATGAAAGAAGGTGAGCAGAACATGGGCGGCACAGGGTTTTCGTTGCAGCTGGGATATCAGTTGAATAGGAAATTTACCTTTACAGGAGGTCTGCAGTTCAGGCAGTTAAATACCCGGCAGCATTTCAGTTTCGCAGACGAAGTACCTGTTACCCTAGTGCCGGGTAACACTCCCGATAAATTTGGTAATTATCCCATCATTGGATATTTTGGTAACACCGTAAGTATTAGCTACAGCGGTTTTCAGCGCAATAACATGTTGGAAATACCGTTGGGAATAACTGCCGATTTTGCAATATCTTCTAAATGGTCTGTAAAGCCCGCCATTACTATAAATACAGGATTTATCAGCGATTTCAACGGCTTTACGCTGGATTATCAGCAGCTGCAAACAATATCCCAGCAGGCCGACTGGTTTAGAAAAGTACAGATTTCCGGATCCCTGTCTGCTGGTGCTTATCGCAAGATTAGCAGGAATCTTCAGTGGGGTGTAACCCTGGGAGCTGCCCGAATGTTTACCCCGACTTATGTTCCCGACGCCAGTGTTCGTCCGCGAAACCACGCCGCCGGCATAGGTACTCAAATAATTTGGAGGATTGACTAAATGATGACCAAAAATTCCTTCAGTTTTGCTAGATTGCAGTTTGTGAGAATAGCCACTTTTATTCTTTTGCTTCTGGATTTCTTATGTGCTAGGGCACAGGTGCTTGAGCCATTAGGTAGTGGTTTGCCGAGCAAAGTGACGGCTGCATACGCTTCAGGCCAGGATTACCTCGCATTGTTCGGTGACGAAACCACGCCTGATACATCCGATTATATTGTAGCAAGATGGAATGGTGCCTACTGGTCATATTATCCCGGACTCTACAAACCGGATGCGGTAAAAACGATAGATGCGCAGTATACATTCAATAGTCTTGTGTTATATCGCGATACCATGTATGTGGGTGCTTATATCTCAGGTGCTAAAAAAGATACAGACATTCCCGTAAGCCATTTGTATAAGTGGAATGGCGAAAAGTGGGTTACAGACATTGGTGTCGTAAAGAGCAAAAATGACGGCATCGTTGCCATGACGGTTTTTGATGATAAAATGGTAGTTGCCGGTAAATTTCTGGATGTAATCAATGGGAGTATCGTCAATAATATCGCTATTTACGATGGCAACAAAGGGCAATGGGGTTTCTTGGGAAGTTCGAATTCCAATCAGGGTTCTGACGGCGCCATCAAGGCACTGCAGGTTTTGGACAACAGGTTGTATATAGCCGGTGATTTTCAAAATTTTGCCGGAACTTTCACAGGTAATATTGCCTACTACACGGCATCCAATCAAACCTGGGGCGGTATTGGCAGTCCGTTTACCGATAAGGTAGATCAGCTGGCAGTGTTTGCAGATAAGCTGGCTTCTTTGGGCTTCAATACAGGGAAAGTTGAAATCAGAGAATTTGATGGCAAGTGGAGTCCGGCTTTGCGCCTGGATACTTTTAGTAAGGCTGTTTTTAGCACCATTGCGGGTTCCGGCAATACTTTGCTGGTAGGAGGTGACTTCCTATACAATGGTAATGGAAGTTCAGTGCTGGGCTATGAAAATGGAAAGTTTAAAACTACAGGAAACCGTATACAAGGCACTTTTACATTGGGTCAAAGAGGTTCCGAAGCTTTTATCTGGGGTGATTTTACCGAACAAAACACAGGTCTTAAGCGCATTAGTAAAATTGAAAACAATGCAGGTGATATTGCCGGTTTGGTGTTTTATGATAAAAACCAAAATTGTCTGAATGATGGAGCTGATTTGCCTTTGGGTATGCGAACCGTAAGTTTTACCAGCATTAAAACGGGCAAAATGTGGTTTGCTGTAACCGATGATAAAGGAAAGTTTGCGGCAGCATTACCTGAAGATGACTATAGTATACAGGTTTTTGCCGGAAGGCACTGGGTGAATTCATGCCCGAGTAACTTTGCCAGTGCTGTAAAAAAGGGAGAATACAGCATGGTTTATCTTTCGCAGTACATGGCTCCCAATGTGAGTGATATAGAGGTGAAAACCGATGTGATAGTTTCCGGCGCTGTTCGACCTGGTGATGAAGTGAAAGCGGTGATTACCCTCAGAAACGCTGGAAATACTGTCATCAATGGCCCAACCCTACATTTGGTTCACGATGCGCGTCTGACAGCATTTTCAGCAGACAGCACACCCGACAATTATTCAGGCACCGAAGCGATCTGGAGTATTACCCGCTTTGGGCCGGGTTCGTCTCGAAGTATTCCTTTCACATTCAAAATTCCTTTTGATGCGCAAAGCACAGATTGTTTTCCGGTTTACCTCAAGACAGGCACAACTTTTACTTCAGCCGATGCCTACAAGAGAGATAATACTGATACCCTCCAGCTTAAACTCATGGATAATGGGACTGCGGCTGTTACCAAAAGCAGTTTAAAAGGTGATGATGTTGACTTCAGGGTGCGTGAACTAACGTATCATGTTAATTTCACCAATACCAGCAAGAGTTTCGTTAAAAGGCTCGTAATGCTTGATACGGTTGATGCTAACCTGCCCATGAGCCGTGTGGTTATTACCAATCTGTATCCTTCGGATGCCCTTGTGAGAACTGAAAAGGGTAATATTCTTGTGGTAGAATTCCCCAATGCCAATCTGGCCGCGCTGGAATCAAATCCAGCTATGGCAAGCGGTTTCATCACCTACAAAATTGAGCTTACTGCCGATCTAAAGACAGGTCAGTATTTCTATAATAGGGCAAATGGTGATTTCGACAGCCGCTGGAAGGCCAGTAGCAATATGGTCACTGTGCTTGCGAAAAATCCTTTTGCCTCCGTGAAAAGAACTGTGTCAAATCCAATGAAATTATGGCCGAATCCGGTCGCAGATCAGTTGAACTTGGTTTTCCCAAGCCACAACAAAGGCATAGCTGAAATTTCCGATAATTCGGGTAAAGTATTGCTTCGCAAAAACATATCAGGTCAGCAGATGCAGTGGGATGTAGTTGCGCTTAAGCCTGGTATGTATTTTCTGAAAACCCCTGCAGGTATCAGCGCATTTCAAGTGATTCGCTGAGCAGAATGTCTGCTTTTCGCAGCAGGTTCAGGTTGTATTGAACGAAGTTATCCAGTCCGGCATCGTACTCCGTGTTCCCCAGGCTATCTCCATCCTGGTTTAGCGCTTTGGGCGTAAACTGACTTTCAAAGTTTTTGGCTGAAACAATACTGTTAAGGTTCATTACGTTAACAAGCTTATTAAGCATATAACCCAGCTGAATGGCAGGAATGCGGCCGCCTCTGCCACTGCTGATGCCGGATGTGGCAAATATTTTTCCTTCCCAGCATTCGGCAAACTCCCTTTTGCCAAACTGATTTATCAGGTTGATGATTTCAGGAGAAGGGAACCAGTTGTATTCCGGAGACAAAATAAAAATCAGTTTGCTGTCAGCCAGACATTTGTGCACAGATTCGCTGAATGAACTCAGCTGTCCGGGCTTCAGTAATCCGCCATTGCTGAAGGGAATATCGTAATCCTCAAAATCAGGCATGGAAACCAGGGAAGATTCTATCCCTTTTTCGGTTAAAAGGCGTTTAATGGCTTTGCCTGCCCTTGCCGTATTGCTGTTGGTTCTAGAAGAACCGCAAAGAATGCCAATCATTATTTTTAGCTGAATTGATTCGCATATACATACAAATTGAAACCGGGTTTGTTTGCAATTTGCTGCAGAATTTGCGCATGTTTTTCAGCGTCATAGTCGGCCATTCGCCTTTTGGCAATAATCCTTCCCAGCTTTTCAGCCAGCAGCACAGAGCGTCTTGAACTGTTGGACATGCTTTGATGGTGTCCGGAAATAGCGTTGCTTAAGGTATCAATTCCTTTACCTTTGGTGGCTACGGTTTCGATTACCTGTGCTTCATGTGTTCTGTTTTCACGGGCCCTTTCCCTCAGATGTCCGGCAAAGCGGGCAGCGCCCTCACGGTCTGATTTATTAACCACAAAAACGTCGGCAATTTCCATGACGCCACTTTTGAGGGTTTGTAACTCGTCCCCACTTTCTGGTACCATCACCACCACAGTTGTATCGGCCACACCGGCTATTTCCACTTCGCTTTGGCCTACACCGACGGTCTCAACGATTATTCGGTCAAAACCCGCATGTTTGAAAATGTCTATGATTTCCAGTATTCCGGAAGACAAACCTCCAAGGCTTCCACGGCTGCTGAGGCTGCGGATAAAAAGGTTGAGGTTGGTAAAATGGCCTGCCATGCGGAGCCTGTCGCCCAACAGCGCCCCAAAATTGAATGGGGATGAAGGATCTACCGCAATAACTGCCACTTTTAGGTTGTTTTTCAGCCAGAAGCCGGCCAGCTCATTCACGATGCTACTTTTGCCGGCACCGGGTGGCCCGGTAATACCTACAACCGGCACCTGCGGCAGTTCCAGGCTCTCAAGCAAATTGTGGAATCCCGGCAGATTGTTTTCTACCAGGCTTATGGCACGGGCAATTGCAGCAGTTTCTCCTGCTTTAACTTTGTTTGTTAACAACTGCCAGTCCATAGGGCGAAGATAGTTCACAGAACCGGTTTAAAAGCCTTGCAGGCATCGAAAATAAACTTCCATATTTCCTCTTTGCCGGTTTTATCTACGCTGCTGCTCACCATAAAGGGAGGCAGGTTTTCCCAGCTTTTCAACATCTCAACCTGTATGGCAAGCACGCTTTTGTTAAGCGCCTCTTTGCCCAGTTTGTCGGCCTTGGTGCCAATGATGGCGAGGGGTATACCCGCAGCGCCGATATTGTTGATGAAATCCATATCGATGGCCTGCGGAGGAATGCGCAAATCCAGTAACACGAAAAGACACATAAGATTTGGTCTTTCCATCAGGTAATGCCTGATCATGCGGGCAAATTTTTCACGCTGGGTTTTACTCACCTTGGCATAGCCATAGCCAGGTAGGTCACACAGCTGTACTTTCTTATCGATAAGAAAGAGATTCAAGGTCTGCGTCTTACCCGGATTGGATGAAATTCGGGCCATGTTTTTGCGGTTGCACAGCATATTGATGAGACTGCTTTTGCCCACATTGCTGCGGCCAATGAAAGCAAACTCGGGAAGACCTTTGTGGGGCATTCCATCCTGACGTTCCCAGCTGCCCAGAAAATCTGCTTGTTTTATTTCTATCATATCGATACATCCGCAAAGGCCCGTTGGGGAATGCTTATATTTGCACCTTCATTTTTACGCTTGTGCAAGTTAAACCCAATCAGGAATCCGCGCTTTCAAAAAAACAACAAGTTGCCCAAATGTTTGATGACATTTCAGGCAAATATGATTTTTTAAACAGGTTATTGTCTTTGGGGATCGACAGAAGATGGCGCCAAAAAGTGCGTAAAGCCGTGTCTGCAAACAATCATACCCGTATTCTAGATGTTGCAACCGGCACCGCCGATCTTGCAATTGAGTTATCGAGAATCAAGAATTCTGACATCACGGGCATTGATATCAGTGCTGGAATGTTGAAGAAGGGTGATGAGAAAATTGCACGCGCAGGCCTCAAAAAGCAAATTCACCTGCAGCTGGCCGATTCAGAAGATCTTCCCTTTAACGATGCTGAGTTCGATGCTGTAGCAGTGGCCTTTGGGGTGCGTAATTTTGAAAATTTACAGGCAGGTTTTCAGGAAATGCTGCGCGTAATTAAACCCGGCGGACATTTGTATGTGCTGGAATTCAGCAAGCCTAAAAACAAGCTTTTTAGTGGTTTGTACTGGTTCTACTTTAAAAAAGTATTGCCGGTTGTCGGTAAACTGGTTAGTACCAGTGTGAATGCTTACAGTTATCTGCCCCGCAGTGTAGCTGCATTTCCTGAAGGCGCGGAATTTGCTGGTATAATGAAAGATTGTGGTGCAAAATCCGTTTTAATAAAACCTCTTACCTTTGGTGTGAGTTCGCTGTACATATGCGAAAAGTAATTATCATAGCCCTGTGTTGGTTTTGCCTACAAGCTCAGGCTCAGACCGATCCCAACCGGATTTACAGGAAGCACTTTTTCTGGGGCATTGCATTTACTGGGACCTATGCCAAAATGAAGATGAATCTGGATCCGGTTTTCTGGCAGCGTCAGGATTCCCTAGCCGGAATTTTCCCCGGCGGACAGGCAGGTGGTGGTTTTGGCGGGTCTGTGGCTTATCGATTTGGTAAGCACTGGGAGTTGAAAACCCTGACTATGTTGCAGTTGCATCAGCGAGACCTGCAATACAAGTGGCGGCATACCCCAGGGCCCGATATCAAAATGGAGACCATCTCCTTTGATTTACCGTTAACCCTTAAATACCGAAGTAAAATGCATAAAAATAAACGTTTTTATGTGTTGGGCGGTATTCGCTGGAGTCATGATTATCAGAGCAATGAGGATGTGGTAATCGGGGTAAACAAGCCACTGGTGGCACTAAAAAAGAATACATTTTACTATGAATACGGAGCCGGCTGGGAGTTTCAGCTTGATTTTGTGGACTTGAGCCTGGAGTTGAAAATGAGCAACGGCCTAAACAATGGTTTGGCAAACCGAGTGCCCGACAGTTACTACAGTGGATCCATACAGAGCATTTTCCCCCGCCTTTTCAGCCTGTCTTTGATGGCACAAAACTGAGTTTGAAATTCACACTCCAATATACCGATTCAGCGAGTAAAGCCCGTGCAGGGATAGTGGAAACCGACCATGGTAGTTTTGAAACTCCGGTATTCATGCCCGTGGGGACTGCAGGTACGGTAAAATCCCTGCACAGGGATTTTTTACTGAATGATATAAATGCCAATATCATACTGGGCAATACGTACCACCTTTATCTGAGGCCGGGTACAGAAGTGTTGCGCCAGGCCGGTGGATTACATGCATTCAGCAACTGGCCACGTGCCATCCTCACAGATTCGGGTGGATATCAGGTATACAGCCTTAGCGGTACACGAAAAATGAAGGAAGAAGGTGTTACCTTTCAAAACCATATAGACGGCAGCAGGCATCTCTTCACACCCGAAAATGTGATGGATTTACAGAGCAGTATTGGTGCCGATATTATCATGGCTCTTGATGAATGTACACCCTACCCATGCGATTATGAATATGCTAAGAAAAGCATGCACATGACCCACCGCTGGCTGGATCGCTGTATGGCGCAATTTCATGGAACCGAACCCTGCTATGGATATGAGCAATCATTGCTACCCATAGTTCAAGGCAGTGTATATGACGATTTGCGCAGGCAAAGCGCCGAATATGTGCTAAAACACGATGCTCCGGGTTATGCCATAGGTGGATTGAGTGTGGGTGAACCTCACGAGGATATGTACAGGATTACAGGTATAGTTACAGATATCCTGCCGCAAAATAAAGCCCGCTACTTGATGGGGGTGGGTACTCCTGAAAATTTGCTAGAGTGCATTGAATACGGCATCGATATGTTTGATTGTGTAATGCCCACCCGCAATGGCAGAAACGGAACCATTTTTACCACCAACGGCATAATCAACATACGCAACAAGCGCTGGGCGCGTGATTTTGAGCCTATTGACAACCTTACCCCGGAATATTCCAAGGCTTACATGCGTCATTTGTTTGTGGCCGATGAAATGCTGGGCCCTGTTGTGGCAAGTTTGCAAAACCTGCGGTTCTATCTGTGGCTGCTCCGAAATGCAAGAAAACATATTCTGGACGGAGATTTCATTGCCTGGAAAGCTGAAATATTACCTGTAATCAATAAAAAATGGTAACAAATTGAAGGAGCTGGATAAGTATATTGCCAAGAAGTTTCTTACCACATTTGTAGTTACCATTCTGCTGTTTACAATAATAATTATTGTATTTGATATCGCTGAAAAACTGGATGATTTTCTGGAACATAAAACGCCTATTCACAGTATTATTTTTACCTACTATGTAGCTTTTATACCGCATCTCATCAATACTTACAGCCCCATTTTTATTTTTATATCGGTTCTTTATTTTACCAGCCGTCTGGCTTCACAATCGGAATTTATCAGCATGCTGGCCGGGGGAATATCACTGAAGCGTATTCTGCTGCCATATATGGGTGTGGCGGCCATTCTGACTTTCGGCAGTTATTTGCTCAATGCCTGGGTGATTCCTGTCACCGATAAAGCAAGGGTTCGCTTTGAAAATATGCATCTGCGCGATTACTGGAGTCAGGCCAAATCAACCATTTACAGACAAACACGTCCGGGTGAAATTCTTTACATGGAATATTTTAATAACAATGACAGCACTGCTGTAGGAGTAAATATTGAAACATATCAGGGAAAGGAACTTAAGAGTAACTTATTCTCACGATTTATGCGCTGGAACCGGGCCACGGGCAAATGGCGCATGGAAATGGTTTGGCAACGTGAGTTTTTGCCCAATGGCAATCAAAAAATAGCTTATAAACCTTTTCTGGATACTACCCTGCAGTTTGATGCAAGGGACTTCTTCTTCAGAATAGATGATGTACAAAGTCTTAATCAAAATGAACTGCGAGACTTTATTGCAAAAGAAACTATTAGGGGATCCGAAAATATTAAATTGCTAGAAACAGAGCTTCACCGCAGATACGCATCACCATTCAGCACTTTTATTCTGGTAACCATTGGTGTATTTGTGGCCGGTAGAAAAACCCGAGGCGGTTTGGGATATGCACTTGCCATTGGTATATTCGTTATAATCTTCTTTTTGTTTTTCAGTAAGTATCTTATCAGTATGGGGCAAACCGGCGTATTGCCTTCCTGGGTATCGGTTTGGGCGTTAAACCTTTTGTTTATTCCTGTGGCATGGCTTTTCTATCGGTTTGCGCAAAAATGATGCGTACACTGCTCATATTGCTGATGACGGGTATGAGTTTCCTTATATCTTGCAAAAAAAAGATAGACGATTATAGGTCAAGGGGCACTGAATATTTTCCACTGCGGATTGGAGCTGAAAGGCTCTGCTACTATGACTCAACACATTATTCAAGGCTGCAAAACAATACCTGGGTTTTTCACTACCTCATTAAAGAATTTGTTAAAGATACATTTACTGATCAATCCGGAAAACTTGCGTATCGCCTCGAGCAATTCAGGTTTACAGACACTGGACGCTCCTTTCAGTTTTATGATCTGATTATGGTTTCTGTAGGTGAATATGGTGTGCAGCGCCTGGGGGAAAACATTCGCTTATTAAAAATAAGTCTTCCTCCGGCCGGGGAGGTTCTGTGGAATTTGAACAGCAGGAATAATCTACCTCCTGTTAGGCTGTTGTATCAGAATTTATATGAGCCTTACCACGCTACATATGTAAAGTCAGATACCGCCATTAGTATAACAAGTTAGGAAATTAATAAAGCACTGGAGAAGTACCGGTATATGGAGGTGTATGGTAAAAGAATAGGATTGATGTATGGGGGGAATACCGAAATGCTAATCCGGGGCGGTAGTTGGGATGGTTATAAACGCATCCAAAAACTTGTTTATGCGGATTAAATTCACTATATCTATGTTTTTATGTCCGCTCCTTTCCATTGCGGATACTTCGGAGTATTATTACTGGGTAACCTTCAGGGATAAAGCAGGTAGCGAGAATTACCTCCGGCAGCCTGATGTTTTTCTGAGCAAACTTTCCATTTTAAAAAAGTACGCTGCAGGTACAGGCATTACCATGGACGATGTGCCTGTATCGCATACATACATCAAACAACTTGATTTTAAAGGATTGTCTGTTCCGTTTACCAGTCGCTGGCTCAATGCGGCCTTTGTGGTAGCCAAAGACACCGCGACGATCAGAAGTGTTTCCAGGCTGGATTTTGTTACATCCGTTGTGCCACTGGGTTATAAAAACCTAGGATCAGAAACGCTGTCTGAAGCCGAAGAATCAAGTATAGAGGAGGAAAAATTTATTCCCGTGAAAACGGAGCCGATAGCAAAAAGCCGCTATGGTGCAGCGCAGGATCAGATTGCGCAAATTAAATTAGACTTACTGCATCGTAAGAGTTTTACAGGCCGGGGGATTCAGGTAGCCGTGCTGGATGCAGGTTTTTACAAGGTAAACAAAATGCAGTTATTCGACAGCCTGTTTTTGCAGGGACGAATAACAAAAACCTTCGACTATGTAGACCATGAAGCCGATGTGTATGATGATGATGACCATGGAATGCAGGTACTTAGCTGCCTGGCGGCCAACAGGGAAGGGGTAATGGTAGGTTCCGCGCCCGGAGCCACTTATATGCTATTTAGAACAGAAGACGCTGCAGTGGAAATGCCTTATGAGGAAGCCTACTGGGTGAGGGCCGCTGAGCAGGCAGATGCGCTGGGTGTGGATGTTATTATCTCTGCGCTGGGTTACAATACCTTTGATGATGAAAGGTATAATCATAAGATTTCAGACCTTGATGGCAAAACCACCCTCATCAGCCGCGCTGCTGAAATGGGGGCATTAAGAGGGATACTGGTGGTGAGCAGTGCCGGAAACGAAGGTGACAATAGCTGGGGAAAAATAACAGTACCCGCCGATGCGGAACATGTTATTGCTGTTGCCGCAGTGGACAAAGACGGTAAAATAGCAGGCTTTAGCAGCCGCGGACCTGCAGCAGACGGCAGAACAAAGCCGGATGTGGCTGCCATGGGCAAACGCACTGCCATTGCATCGGCAAGTGGCTACATAGTAAAGTCAAACGGAACCAGCTACAGCGCCCCGATAATGGCGGGTGCCCTAGCCACCGCTATGCAATACAACGGTATGACAGCAGCTGAATTAAGAAACACACTTTTATCGGACAAATTGCCCGATACGCTTACGGGGTTTGGCCTCCCTGATTTTTCGTCTCTAAAATGGAAGCCTGTTAAACCCGCTGTCAAATGCCATGAAGCTGCCGACCCGCGCTTTACGTATTGGGTGCCCGCAGATTCAATTAGTGTTCCCTTTGTGATAGGCACAAAGTTTTTACCGGAAAAAGAATGGACCTACAAGCTGAGCTGCGACTGCGGTAAAGTCTTTGTTGAAAATACACCGCTAATTAAGGTTGCTGCCAACTGGTATGGTAATATCATTGCACCTCCTAAAACAGGGCTGTACTTTCTGGAGGTTACCGACGGAAAAACAGTCTTCAAAGAGAGTTTTTATTATTTCGCACCATGAAAAACCTAAAAAAAATAAGCCTAATCCTCATTTTGTTGCCATTGGCACTTCTGGCTCAGCCCATTGTTTCCAAATCCCGCCAGATGCGCATCGAGAATGCGGAAGTTTCTGTTCATTATCCGGGCATTCAGGGAGCGCCTATCATGAGAAATTATAAAGTAATCTTGGTTTTAAAGAAGGAAATAAATTCCCTGCCCGATTCTATTTTCGTGGATGGCTTTTCTGAAAAGCTGATATTGCAGGGTTGTACCGGGGAAGGTAGCCCGGTAGGATCGTGGACAAATACATTGCGTTGCTCGTTCAAAAAGGGTAGCATGCTGACATTTACCGCCAATGTAACTGTAAACACCGCAGAAAATGCGGAGAATACAATATCGCATTCACCAAAGTCAGCATTGACAAACGATGGTATTTGCGTGATACGGTATTACATAGAAAGGAAAGGTAAAAGAGAGCCTATATACCTGCGAGCCAAATCTATGAAAAAAGGTGCTGAGGTTTTTGCACCCTAAAATCAGTCGATTAACAGCACCAAACCTTTTAGGTAATGATCTTCAGGGTGAAATAAACTTACCGGATGGTCTGGGTTCTGGCCAAGCCGGTGCAGGATTCTGGCGTTGCGGCCTGCCTTGATGCCCGTGGCAGTAATGGTATTGGCAAATAATGTTTCATCAATTACCTGACTACGGGAAAATGTAAAAAGCAGTCCGCCTGGTTTCACAGTTTTTATACCCAGCTGGTTAAGGTGTTTGCAACCCATCGCAGCCTGATGTTTTTTGCGGAGGTTTTTGGCAGAAGTCGGCGTATCCAGCACTACAATGTCATACGCTTCCTTGTTGTTTTTCAGATATTTAGGTATATCTGCAGCAATGGTGGTGTGGTTCTTGCCGGTGCTATCTAGCGTAGCGTTTTCAGCGGCAAGCTGAACGGCCTTTTCCGATATTCCTACGCTGCAAATATTAGCTGCTCCGGCTTGCAGTGCATAGACAGAAAAACCGCCTGTGAAGCAAAAGGTGTTAAGGATGGTTTTGCCTGTACTGTAATGCGCAAGCAACTGCCTGTTTTCAGGTTGGTCCGGGAAAAATCACTGAAGAGTTTTTTCGGATATCGAGACATGATTGCAGTCTATTTTTCCGGAATGTATGGTTGGGAATTTCCTCTGTGCGGCTGAGAACCCTTAACAGAATAGGGCCATTGCCCACATGTCCCGATGCCAGCTACTGCACCCTGAAATCGAGCGCTTCGGCCCAGTCTCCGGGTATGATTTCATCTGCCTGTTGAACTGCCCCGCTAAAAATTCACGGATGTCTTTGCAATACGGATGTTTCCTTGCCCCGTTTCAGTTTGATCTTTTTTGTTTTCAGTGCTACAAAGTTCAGTGAATTCACAGAACTTTGAGGCATCCATGAAATTGTTTGAATTAATAGAGGCCATTGAAAAGGTTGCATCACCTGCCTTACAGGAAGATTATGACAACAGCGGATTGCTGGTTGGTTCGCCGCAGTCTGACGTAAAAAAAGCTTTGTTGACACTAGATACAACTGAGGCGGTAGTGGAAGAGGCAGTAGCTGAAGGCTGCGATCTAATTATAACCCATCATCCTATTATTTTTAAGGGATTGAAGCGGCTAAACGGATCTGACTATGTGGAGCGGGTAGTGCTTGCGGCCATTAAAAACAACATTGCCATTTATGCATGCCATACCAATCTTGATAATGTGTTGAAGCAGGGGGTGAACAGTAAAATTGCTTCAAAACTGGGTCTTAGAGATACGCAAATTCTTAGGCCTATGCACAGCGAACTTATAAAAATGACGGTTTTTACACCTCATACGCATGCCGATGCCGTGCGCGAATCGCTGTTTGCCGGCGGGGCAGGAAATGTTGGCAATTATGACGAATGTAGTTTTAATCTTCACGGGCAAGGTACTTTCCGCGGGGGAGAAAACACCAATCCGGTCATAGGCAACAGGGGAAAAAGAACCACGCTTGACGAACAGCGTGTAGAGGTTTTACTTCCCAAAAACAGATTTAAACAGGTGATGGATTCCTTGAGGAAAGCTCATCCCTATGAGGAAATTGCTTACTATGCATCGCCGCTTGAGAATACATGGCAGGATGCAGGGAGCGGTATGTTGGGCGTGCTGAAAAAACCTATTCAGGGAGAATATTTTCCGGCGTATGTCAAAGAACGTTTGAGGGCTGAAGTAGTAAGGTTTACAAAGCCTGTTGAATGGGTAAGAAAGGTCGCCATTTGTGGTGGTAGCGGTGCGTTTTTAATTAAAAATGCACTACATTCAGGGGCAGATGCCTACATCACGGGGGATGTTAAATATCATGAATTTTTTGATGCCGAAAACCGCATCATGATTTGTGATCCAGGGCATTATGAAACCGAACAATTTACCATAGAACTTTTTGCTGAGATTTTATCAGAAAAATTCCCTAATTTTGCAACCCGTTTTTCGCATACATACACTAACCCCATATATTACCACTTTTAAACAATGGATATCAGCATTCAAAAGAAACTCACCGATCTTTGGAATTTACAGAAGATTGACACCCGCCTCGATGGCCTTCGCGCTTTACTTGGTGAACTTCCCACGGAAGTAGCCGACTTGGAAGACAGCATTGTAGGTTTGGAAACCCGTGTGCAGTATATTGAAGAGGAAATTGCGGGTGTTGATGGCGAAATTTCTGACAAAAGAAACAGTATTAAAGAATTCAATCGCAATATTGAGAAATACGATGAGCAATTGAATAATATCAAGAACAGCCGCGAATACGAAGCTATCGAAAAAGAAAAGGAAATCGCAGGATTGGAAATCCTGCAGGCTGAAAAGAAAATCCGTGAACTTGGGAAACTTCTGGATATCAAAAAAGAATTGCTGGATAAGACTTCAGAAGATCTGGATAATCGCCGTAAGGATTTGGAATTCAAGCAAAGCGAACTTGCTGAAATTGAAAAGGAAAACGAGGAGGAAATCCAAAAGCACAACGCAGACCGAGAAAAGGCAGAGGCTTCTCTGGATGAGCGTTACAAAAGAGCCTACAATCGCATTCGCGAAAACATGCGCAACGGCATCGCAGTAGCGCCTATTCTCCGTGGAAGCTGCGGTGGTTGTTTCTCCAAAATTCCTCCCCAGCGTCACAGCGATATTCGCGCACACATTCGCATCATTGATTGCGAACACTGCGGTCGTCTGCTCGTTGACCAAAGCATCACCGGGATTGAATCTGCAGCGGAAGTTAAGGAAGAAAAAGCCACACGCCGCAAGATTCGCCTTACTGCCAAGGCAGAATAATAAAATTAGCAAAAACAACAATAAAGCCGGCCATAATGGTCGGCTTTATTGTTTGTCGAGCACGAAGGTTAAATCCGGCATAACTTGCAGGATTTTTTCACGACTGAGGCCCGTCACATTTAGAAAATAAACCTCTTGGTTTTTAATGTTGCACTGACCACCCAGCCATGACATGTCTACAACCTTTCCGCCTCGTGCGTCCTTGCGGTAACTGCGGACAGGAATCAAACAATACCATTCCTGGGCAAACCCCTTGTCATCAATGGCGGGGGCAATCCGCTGAATAGGGCCGGCCAGTATTTTTTCGTACTCGGGTCTGCCTTCATCACTCATTTTCATGCGTTGAATATAGGTCGCTTTGCTTTTGTAAAATCTGATAATGGACTCTGGTGTAAATGAAGATAATTCGTTGTAGTCTTTGTCTTTTTCTGCCCTGCAAAGTCGATTGGCAGCCAGCTGAAACAGCCTCGTGAACTTTATGCTGTCTTTACCGGTATCGTCTTTGCCGGAAGTATCTTTCAGTGCAGGCAGCGGTATGGAGTCAAGAGTTTTCAGTGCAACAGGATCGTTTTGAATAAGCGGGAGCATAATAGAGAATGAATCTGAATTGACCTCATTAACCTTGGTGGCTGAATTTTTATCACTACTTCCTGTTTGACAGTTTGCCAGCATAATAATCAAAATCAGGGCAGCGCCGGTTTGTTTGATTCCATTTACAATAACGCCAACGGGTTTCATTTTCTTGCGAATATAAAGAAGAAAGGCCAGCACTAGGCCGACCTTCTCCGTACAAACAGTATGGAAAAACTTATTTAACTTCTTCGAAATCTACGTCCTCTACCTTGCCGTCGTTTTCGCTTTTGCCTACACCTTCAGCGCCTGTGGTTTCACCAGCCTGATTGGCAGCATTGTACATGTCCTGACTGGCCGCTTCCCATGCTTTACTGAGCTCGGCAGTGGCAGTTTCAATAGCAGCAAGATTTTTGGATTCATGTGCTTTTTTAAGCGTTTCAAGCGCGGTTTCAATGGCTGATTTCTTTTCCGCAGGAATTTTATCACCATATTCTTTCAGCTGTTTTTCGGTGCTGAAAATTAATCCGTCAGCGGCATTCAGCTTGTCGGCCTCTTCGCGGCGCTTGTTGTCGGCTTCGGCATTCTCCTGGGCTTCCTGTTTCATCTTCTCGATATCTTCCTTGCTCAGGCCACTACTGGCCTCAATGCGGATTTTCTGTTCCTTGCCCGTGGCTTTGTCTTTGGCGCTTACACTCAAAATGCCGTTGGCATCGATATCGAAGGTTACTTCAACCTGAGGCACGCCGCGGGGCGCGGGAGGAATGCTGTCCAAAATAAACTTGCCGATGGTTTTGTTATCGCGTGCCATTGGTCTTTCGCCCTGCAACACATGGATTTCCACTTGCGGCTGGTTATCTGCAGCGGTGCTGAATACTTCGGTTTTCTTGGTGGGAATGGTAGTATTAGATTCTATCATTTTGGTAAACACGCTGCCCATGGTTTCAATACCAAGGCTAAGCGGTGTCACGTCCAGCAGAAGGATGTCTTTTACCTCGCCGGTAAGTACACCGCCCTGTAGCGCAGCGCCAATGGCAACTACCTCATCGGGGTTTACGCCTTTGCTGGGTGATTTCCCGAAGAAATCTTCCACCAGCTTCTGAATAGCAGGGATGCGTGTAGAACCACCTACCAAAATCACTTCATCAATATCAGAAGGTTTCATATTGGCATCGGAGAGAGCCTTTTTGCAGGGCTCAAGGGTGCGCTGTACAAGGCTGGAAGCCAATTGTTCAAACTTGCTGCGGGTGAGCTTACGCACCAGGTGGGTGGGCACTCCGTCAATGGCGGTTATGTAGGGCAGATTTATATCTGTTTCATTGCTACTTGACAGCTCAATTTTTGCTTTTTCAGCCGCTTCTTTCAGGCGCTGCAGGGCCATTGGTTCCTTGCGCAGGTCCATGTTTTGCTCGGTTTTGAATTCATCTGCCAGCCAGTCAATAATTACCTGGTCAAAGTCATCCCCACCGAGGTGGGTGTCGCCGTTGGTACTTTTTACTTCAAATACACCGTCACCAAGCTCAAGAACGCTGATATCAAAGGTTCCTCCACCGAGATCGTACACTGCAATTTTTAAATCCTGACCTTTTTTGTCCATGCCATAAGCAAGTGCAGCGGCCGTAGGTTCGTTGATGATACGTTCTACCTTTAGCCCTGCAATTTCGCCGGCCTCTTTTGTGGCTTGTCTTTGAGCGTCATCGAAGTAGGCAGGAACGGTAATA
>Ga0194129_10003023_pt1 | contig 23997 bp, 21 predicted proteins | sample TA2KigCa35mmetaG_FD_150862 | JGI IMG/M metagenome (GOLD analysis project Ga0194129, IMG submission 150862) | Freshwater microbial communities from Lake Tanganyika, Tanzania - TA2015038 Kigoma Deep Cast 35m | ecosystem: Environmental > Aquatic > Freshwater > Lake | place: Tanzania: Lake...
TTTCTGAGCACCGGCTATAAAACTTATGATGAACTCTTTGAATACAGCAAAAATCTGGAAATATTCGCTAGTGCCTATAAAAACGTTGGCACCCACTATGTGGATGACGTAAACCCCGGCACCCTTGTGCGCAAGGGCCTCGATGCCATGCTGGCCTCCCTGGATCCCTACACCAACTTCTACAGCGAAGCACAGACCGAAGAAGCCATGATTGAGCGACAGGGCGAATACGGTGGCGTGGGCTGCCGCATATTTCTGCGCAACCGATACCCGGTGGTAAGTGAGGTTTTTCGAGGCTATGCCTTTGCCAATGCCGATATACGCTGCGGCGACATTATAAAGTTCGTATCGGGGCAGGATATGGCCAATAAATCCACCAACGATGTGGGTGCCATGCTGCGCGGCGCACCCAATAACTCCCTTACCCTCATCATTGAGCGAAACGGAAAAACCATGGAGAAAAAAATTACCCGTGTTTCCGTGCGCACCAAAAACGTGCCCTGGACGGGTATGATTAACGAACAAACCGGCTACATCAAACTCGACGAGTTTGGACAAAACTGTGCCCAGGAAATAGAAACAGCCTTGTTGACGCTGCAAAAAAATCCCGGTATGAACAAGCTGGTGCTGGATTTGCGCGGCAATGGCGGCGGTCTCCTGGCCGAAGCGGTAGATATTGTGGGTCTGTTTGTTGGCGAAAACAAAATGGTGGTGAACATGAAAGGACGTACCACCGAAAGCAATCGCAAATGGTTGACACGCAAACCTGCCGTATCCCCTGATTTACCCCTGGTGGTGCTGGTAGACGCCCAAAGCGCCAGCGCCAGCGAAGTGGTGAGCGGCAGCCTGCAGGACATGGACCGCGCCGTAATCATCGGACAAAACAGCTTTGGCAAAGGGCTGGTGCAGAATTTTTATCCGCTGCCCTACCGCACCCAAATGAAAATAACTACCGCCAAATACTACACCCCCAGCGGACGCTGTATACAACTGCTGGACTACAGCAAACGCAACCCCGATGGAAGCGCCGGAAGCATCCCCGACAGTCTGCGAAAGGCGTTTAAAACCTCTTCGGGCCGCACGGTGTATGACGGCGGTGGCATTCGTCCGGATGTGGCGGTAGACCCCTTCAGCGGTGAACCCCTCACCAAATACCTGCTGGAAGAGCGCTATGTTTTTGATTTCGCTAATGAGTTTCGCAACAGCAATGAGTCCCTGCCTGCCGAAGAACGATTCATCTCCCCGGCTCAGTTTGATGTTTTTGGCAAACAATGCGCCGCAAAACTGAAAATTCAGCTGCGGAAAAAGATGGAAGAAGCCCTGCAAAACAACTTGAAAGACGAAGAACTGGTGAAAATGATTATGAACGATGTGAGCAATGCAAAACTGGAAAAAGCCGTACTCGACCACATCAACCACTGTGGCGAAACCCTGATGTTCCGCATGGAATCGGAAATCATTGCCCGCTATCCCGATGCAGAACGTGAGTACAGACACATGTTTGTCGGTGACCCAGATCTGGCTGCAGCACTCAAAACCCTGAACAACCCCGATGCGTATAACCGCATTCTCAAAAAATAAATGAGCGCAGTACAATGGTTTCTACTGCCCCTGGTGGGCGCTGGGGGCGGATTTCTGGCCGGCATGCTGGGCGTGGGTGGCGGAATTATTTTCATTCCCCTGCTAACATGGCTGTTCGGCACATTGGAATTGCCGCCGGAGGAAATTGTGCGGTTTACTCTGGCCAACAGTATACTGCTAGTGGTAGTGAGCGGACTGACAGGCACATGGAAGCAATACAGGCTGGGTGAATGGCAATGGCGCAAAGTGCTAAGTATCGGCGTGCCTGGTGCCTTGGTATCCTATGCAATTACTTATGTCATACAGCACGGCAACTGGTACGGCAAACCGCATTTCAACCTAGTATTTCTGTGTCTTCTGGGTATTTCGACGGCCAATATGATTTTTGGCAAGAAACAGGACAGCGATACACAATCTTCAGATGATAATTCCGCTCTGTCAATACTGGTAGGCATTCTGGCCGGAGCTGTGGTTGCCCTCAGCGGGCTGGGCGGCGGAGTGATAATGGTTCCATTGTTTCGCATGCTGCTGAAAATGCCAATGCGGCAGGCCACTGCACTTTCCCTCAGCATCATCCCCATTTTGGGTATCGCGCCATTATGCGGTTATTTGCTGGTACAAAATGCCACTGCATTGCCATTTTTACATACCGGCTACATTGCATGGCCCTATGCCTTGCCCATGGCTGTTGGCGTGGCGGTATTTGCCACCCTGGGTGTGAAAGCGGCCAAACACATCTCTGAAACCACTTTGCGGATTATCTTTGCAATCCTTTCTTTCATAGTAATTTTTAAAACCCTGTATGACATTTTTTCTTAACAACCCAAAGACACTTCTGTTGACAACCTCAGCGGTTTTTTTTACTGCCCTGCAGGCCCAAAAGCCCGTTGATGAAAAACGTATTACCCGCCTCACCAATGATATTACTTATCTCGCATCTGATGCGCTGGAAGGCAGACAAACCGGTTCGCCCGGTGAAAAATTGTCGGCCGAGTACATTACAGGACAGATGAAAGAAGCCGGTCTAAAACCGCTTAAAAATGAGTGGTTTCAAACCTTCGAGATTATCAAACTTCGCATTGCCAAATCAGTATGTCTTCTTGCTTTTGTGAGCCCTACGGGTGAAGCCATGCAACTTAAACTGAACGAGGATTTTTATCCCATCAGCCAATCGGGAAATGCAGACAGTGCCGAGGGTGCTGTCGTAGACTGCGGTTATGGAATTGTGCTGCGCGACAGCAGCAGCCGCGATGATTTTGCTGCCTCCGGCGACCTGAAAGGCAATATAGCCGCTATAAGACTGGGTTTTGCAGGCGATTCTGACAACCCCAACAGCCCGTTGGCTGCCGTTGCTGACATCAACACCAAAATTAGAGAAGCCATTGCGCATGGCGCAGCCGGCATACTGTTTTTACCCGGCAGCAGTGCTGCGCAAGTTCCAAAAGGCGACCTGGAACGCTACGCCAAAACCCTGAACATTCCCATTTTCTATCTTAAAAAACCTTTCAAGGGTGAATTTCCCCGAGGTGTGCGCATGCAGATGAAAAGTCATATTGCGGTATTCAAGGCTACCGCGCATAATGTGGTAGGGGTTGCGGGTAAATACAAGCGCAGCAAAAACAACATCATCGTTTGCGCCCATCATGACCACCTGGGCTTCAATGAATACGGGGGCAGCCGTTATATAGGTCCGCAGGCCATTCACAACGGCGCCGACGACAACGCCAGTGGCGTGGCCGCCATGCTGGAACTTTCGCGCAGTCTGAAAGGATTAAAATATAAGAAAAATAACCTGATTTTTGTTGCATTCAGCGGTGAAGAACTGGGATTGCTGGGATCTAAGCACTTTGTGCAACAGTGCCCCTTACCCAAACAAAAAATCAGTTATGTCATTAACATCGACATGCTGGGTCGACTGAATGAAAAGAGTAAAACCCTGATGGTGAATGGCGTGGGAACCAGCCCCGTTTGGAAAACCACCTTATCATCCATCAAAACCGACAGCAACCGCATCCGCATTGCTACTGCAGAAAGTGGCCTGGGACCCAGTGATCACGCATCGTTTTATCTGGAAGGTATTCCGGTACTGCACTTCTTTAGCGGGCAGCATGAAGATTACCACAAACCTTCCGACGACGTCGATAAAATAAACTTTGCAGGAATGGGCGCTGCTTTGGAGGTAATTGAGCAAATGATTGCTGCTAACACCGGTAAGAAAAAGCCTGCCTTCACCAAAACCAAAGATGTGACCCCCGGACGCAGCAATTTTAAAGTAACCCTGGGCGTGATGCCAGATTATACCTTCACCGGCAATGGCATGAAACTGGATGGGGTTACCGATGGCCGACCAGCCATGAAAAGCGGCCTGCAACGCGGTGATATCATCACCCGTGTGGGTGAAATCAATATTGGCAGCGTATCGGATTACATGAATGCCCTGTCAAAATTTGAAAAAGGCCAGAAAGCCGAGGTATCCTACCTTCGCGATGGCAAAACCCTTACCACCACCGTTGAGTTCTACCCATGAAAATCATTGACCACATTCGCGGCGCTGCCGGAAAAACCCTTTTTTCCTTCGAGATTCTGCCCCCGTTGAAAGGCGCGGACATTGCCATGCTGTGGAAAGGCATAGATCCGCTCATTGAGTTTAACCCTTCTTTCATCAATGTTACCTACCACCGCGAGGATTTTATCATTCGCAACCAACCCGATGGCAGTTTCGACAAGGTAAGTACCCGCAAGCGTCCCGGCACTGTGGCCATTTGCGCGGCTTTGCAGCACAAATACAAAATTGATGCGGTTCCACATCTTATCTGTGGCGGGTTTTCGCGCGAAGACACCGAAAACGCCCTTATTGACCTCGACTTCCTGGGTATTGACAATATCCTTGCCCTGCGCGGCGATGCCCGCAAAGGCGATACCCACTTTATACCCGAAGCTGACGGACATAAAAACGCCCTGGATTTGATCCACCAGATACGCAACATGAACGCCGGTATCTACCTGGATGAAGAGCTCACCAATGCCCGCGACACGCATTTTTGTATTGGTGCCGCCGCCTACCCCGAAAAACACATTGACGCACCAAGCATGGAGGTGGACATAAAATACCTGAAACGCAAGGTAGAAGCCGGTGCTGATTTTCTTGTAACCCAAATGTTCTTCGACAACCGCCACTACTTCGACTTTGTGGCCAAATGTAGGGAAAATGGCATTCGAGTGCCCATCATTCCCGGTATCAAACCCCTCAGCACTGCGAAGCAAATGGAATTGCTGCCCCGTATCTTCCACATAGAAATGCCCGAAGACCTGCGCAAAGCCACCGATGGCATCACCGATGATGATGCCATCAAGCAAATTGGCACAGAATGGGGCACCATGCAGTGTAAGGAGCTGATAAAAAAAGGCGCACCAGCAATGCATTTCTACACCATGGGAAAAAGCGAACAAACCTCGGCCATTTGCAGGGCCATTTTCTGATGAAGGGAACCGTTGTAAAAAGCACAGGCAGCTGGTACAACGTACTCGACGAAGAAGGAAAGGCATGGAAAGCCCGGGTTCGCGGCAAAATACGCCTGCAAGAGGCAGACACAAGCAACCCCATCGCCGTTGGCGATAACGTGCTGCTGCAACCCGACCCGCAATATCCTGACACCTGCACTATCACAGATATTGAACCCCGCAGCAACTGGGTAATCCGCAAAAGCAACAAACTTAGCAGCCGAAGGCAAATTATTGCCGCCAACATTGATGTGGCCGTAATGCTAGCCGGACTGACAGCTCCCCGCACCTCTTTTGGCTTTATAGACCGTTTTCTGGTCTGCTGTGAAGCGTTTCATATTCCCGCCATTATATTCTTTAACAAAACCGATTTACTGCCCGCAGAAGGGCTGGAATTGGTGAATGAGGTTGGTGAAATATACAGCAATGCCGGGTATACTGTCATTTCCGGATCGGCGGCAACGGGGCAGGGTGTGGATGAACTTAAAAAAGAAATTTCCGGAAAAACGGTGTTGTTTGCCGGACACAGCGGCGTAGGCAAAAGCACCCTGCTGAATTGTATGTTCCCCGAAGCCGAAGCCCGCGTTGGCATCATTTCAGAGGCACATGAAAAGGGCAGACACACTACCACGTTTGCCGAGATGCATATGTTTGCCGGCCACACGGGCATCATCGACACCCCCGGCATCCGCGATTTCGGGTTGGTAGACATCCTGCCCAAAGAAAGCGGTCAGTACTTCCCGGAGTTCAGGCCTTATTTAAACCAATGTAAGTTTAACGACTGCAGCCACACAAACGAACCAGACTGTGCCATCAAAACTGCCGTGGAAGCGGGACAAATACCGATGCAGCGTTTTTATACATACCTGAGCATATTGCAGGGTGAGGATGTGTTCAGTTGAATAAAAAAAGGCGGTATCGCGCCGCTACAACCCGCTGTCCTTGCTGCCTTCCGGCCCTGGGGAATTGAACGGGGAGCTGGCCGTACCGCCGCTGCAAAGATAAAGGATTATGGTTTAATGGTCTCACGGTTTATTTGTTTATTGGAAATCATTGCGTCGCCGACCAAGGGATAAAACGGTTTGTGAAAACAAACCCCCTCATAGCCCATAAGCCAGAACATTAAACAATTAAACCAATATACGGTCAACGTTATTCCGGCATGGACAAACTTTACACTGTCAACAAAAAAAGTTAGTTCGCCACTACTACCACCTTGGTGTATTTGCGGTTGCCCTGCGACAGCTGATAGAAGTAATTTCCCGGCCTTAAACCGTACAAATCAACCCGAACTTCGTGCTCGCCCATACTGTGTTTGCCAGAGGCCATGGTATGTGTGCGGTTGCCCAGCGGATCAAACAGATACAATTCCACATTGCCACCATCGGTGAAGAATTTGAAGGTAGCCTCGCCGCTTACAGGGTTCGGATACACATCATACAAATGCAGCCTGCTTACCAGATCGGCAAAATCCTCAATGCCCATCCGACTGGCTTTGAATACCGGCAATGTATTGAAGTCCCTGCCACCCATGGCTGCTTTTACTTCGGTTTTGCTCAAGCCAAACCAGTCCTGGAGCGCACTGACATATATCTGCCTGAAATCATACTGCATGGGCACGTTGTCGGCCACGGTAACGGTATCGGGTATCACCGGATTACGGCCAATAATGCCTTTCTGTACTCCGGTACCAAATGCAATCATGGGTGCGGCGGCACCGTGGTCTGTACCCACACTTCCGTTGCTCATGATGCGGCGACCAAATTCAGAGAATGTGAGACCTGCAACCTTATCTTGAATGCCCATCAGGGTTAGGTCATCCTGGAAAGCATTGATGGCATCACTCACGCGCTGCAACAGGGTAGCATGCGCTCCCAGGCTGTGGTCGCTGTTGTCAACCTGCTGACTGTGGGTGTCAAATCCTCCGATGCTTACCATGTAAACCTGGGTTTTTAGGCCGCCTTTGATGAGACGTGCTACAATTTTCAACTGATCTGCCAGGGTGTTTCCGGTAGGATACTTGGTACTGAGTGTAGTGGCTTTGCCGGCTGCATTTTTGATGGAAGTACCATATTGGTTGGTCTGGTTTGCCATGATACGTAAAAATTCCAGTTCGCGGCCTGCCGGCGTATCGGGAACAGGATCGGTTGTACCATTTACCAGGCCGTAAAAATTTGAAGGATCGGTTATAGCCATGGCCATATTTACCGAGGTACCCATTGTAGCAAGAGATACCATGCCGCCAATCTGTATGGCAGGCGGGTCGGGTGCGCCTGTATTTGGAAATCCGTCAGGGAAACCGGGGAACTCCGCATCGAGGTAGCGCCCCATCCATCCTGATGACCAGCTTTCTTTGGCATCGCTGCCGCTCATCCAGATATCAGTAGAACGGAAATGTGAAAAGTTAGGGTTTGGATAACCCACATCCTGAACAATGTTCACCAAACCGTTGTTGTATAGGCCCTGTAAGCCGGTCATGGCAGGGTGTAGCCCTGTTCCAGTCACTCCGTTCAGCTTCAGCACTTTGGTATCCTGTATAAGCACATTGCTGCGGGCTTTGGTCAGGTTGGTATACTGATCCAGCGGGATTACGGTATTCAAACCATCATTACCCCCGTTAAGCTGTATGAGCACCAGCACATTGCCATTGTTGCCAGTTCTGCGGCCCAGCAAATGCATAAGCGGTGAGTTTGCGTATGCGCGCACCGACAGTCCGTTCAGGGTTACCGGAAGCATGGACCCGGCGGCGGTGGCGGCTTTGAGAAATAATCTGCGTTTCATTGGGCAGGTTTATGATAGCTGATATTCAGACAGGTTCATGATGGATTTGTAGAGCAATTGCAATTTGAGTTTTGCCGAAGCCAGTGCGGTGGCATGACTTGAATGCCCCGGATCATTGGCCTGGGTCCACTCATCGGACCAGTTGTAGGCTGGAATGCCGCCCGGAAGCAGGTTGTTGCGCAGGGTAGCAATTTCTGTAATGTTCAGTTCCAGTGGTAAAACAAACGCCACAGCATCGGCAATCAGTGTATCGGCATCTGCGGGGTTTGAAAACTGTCTGGTAACTTTAAAAACATCAGCAATGAAAGTGTATCCTCCGCGTCTGTAACCTGTGAAGAGCATCAAATCAGTAAACTGGTTTCTTTTCGGCAGGGAATCGCTGCTGATCCAGCTGCGCAGAAATTGCGGCGACTGATGCCATGCAGGCCATCCCGATACGCTTGGCGGATCCAATATATCCTGCAAAATAGCCTGACCAAATGCACGGCCGTAACCGGTAATATTGTACAGCTGCTCAGTATCGGTGGGGAAATCCGTTTCCCACTGTCGGCAGAAGCCCGCAATATGAGTTGTGGGATCTTTAATTACGCAACCCATATTCAAAGGATCAAAGAAATGTTCGCTTTTAAGCAGTTTATCCAGCAGGGGTTTTATGTTGTAATTGTTGTTGCGAAAATGATCTGCCAGCGGCGTGATGATATTGGTTTCAACATCGGGGGTGATGTCATAATAGACAAAATATTTGTACAGTTTTCTGCAAATAAATTTGGCTACCTCGGTTTGGGCAAAAATCATGTTCAGCATGTCGTCAAGCTCATCGGTTCCTGCGGTGGCCGTGCTTCTGCCCGTGATTAAGGTATTGTTAAAAAAAGCTGAAAACTGCTTGTTAGTGGTATCGTGGTTATTGAGGGTAAAGGTAGCTGTGGGCGGCGTAGTCAGAAAATTAATGTTCCAGCCAGTAAGCACCCGGGCTGCCGCCTTTACATCGTCCTCGGTGTATTTGCTGTCGGGACCTTTGCCCAGGGTAAACAGCTCCATCAATTCACGGGCATAGTTTTCATCTGGGGCACGTTTGGTATTGTAACGACCGTTCAGATACACCAGCATAGCAGGATCCACAGAAAGTGCCCTTACCAGTGATTTGAAATTGCCCATGGCATTATTTCGCAGGGTTTTCAGGTAAATATGCGTCATTCTGGGGTCCACCTGTTCTAGGGCAGAAATTGGAATAAGGTTGTGCCAGAACATCACCATTTTCTCCATGATGGTGGACTGTTGTTTGGCAGCCATTTCCCACCACCAGGATTTCATAGACATGGTGCGCTGAAAATTAAAGTTGAAATCAAGGGCGGAATTCACCCAGGTAGCACCATAAGCTACATTGGGATCAGGCATGGTTTTTCCGTAATGATTCAGTGGCTCATTGGGCACTGCGGTAGATGTATTCAGCAGGGCATCTACGGCAGCCGACATGGATTTGGCAGAAAAATCCTTCATGTCCTGAACTTTCACGCCAAAAAGCGTGCGGCGGAGCAGGTGCATGGCTTCTTTCTTGCCAAAGGTGCCGGAGTAGACAGCTAAACCTGTGGTAGTGCGACGTTCCACCTTTTTTACTTCGGTGGGAGCGGCTGCTCTTTTAAACGTTAAAAATTCCTTGCGGTCCATGGTATCATGGTTTTGGTAATAAGACGACAAAAACAAAGATAGGTTTAATTTTTTTAAAAAAAATTTAAATAGGTCGTTTAAGCCTTATCACACCATGATGATATGCGGTTATTTCCCCGCCTGTCTCAAATAAGAGTCTCCCCTGCGCATCCACGCCGTTTAAAAATCCCTTCAAAATTTTTCCTGCTGTGTTTTCAGCTTCCCAAAAGCTATTTCGGCCCTCTATTTCATCATTATAATTTTGCAGAAATATAACATTATCAGGTTGCTTTTTCCAATCAGAAAAGGCAGTTTGCATGCGTTTGAGAAGGCTACTTGCCAAATCCATAAGGTTGTGTTCCTTACCGGTGATGTTTTTCAGGGATGTAGCTGGCTGTGGCAGGCTGTCAAAATCTGTCTGGTTCACATTTATGCCAATGCCCAGGCACAAAGCTTTTCCGCTTCCAGAATCTCCCTGAATTTCCATGAGAAGGCCGGCAAGTTTGGCTCCTTTGTATCGAAGGTCGTTGGGCCATTTAATTTCCGCTGCAATTTCATGCTGTCTGAAAGCATTAATACAAGCCACAGTCAATGCCATATTCAGCAGGGGGCAGGTTTCGAGCCGTGGCTTTTTCAGAGGAAGCCATACCGACATGGCCAGATTTTGACCCGGTTCGGCCTCCCAGGTGCGGGAAAGTTGTCCGCGACCGCTGGTCTGGTGAAAAGTAAGCAGGGCTATGGGATGTTTACCTCCGGCCTGCCGGGCGCACAACGGCACAAGATCCTGGGTACTTCCGCAGGAGGGTGCGTAAAACAGCATTATTTTACCAACTTGGTCTATGAAAAAAAATTCTTCCAGGTTTATTGCGTTCTTTGCACAAAGAAAAGCCAAAGAATGGCAAAAAAAACAGAAAATGAAACGGAAGCCCTGGCCATGGTGGCAGTGAAGGGCATGCAGGGAAAGAAAGCACACGAAATTGTGCTGCTGGATTTACGCAAATTAAAGGGTGCTTTTGCCGATATGATGGTGGTTTGCCATGGCAACAGTGACAGGCAGGTAGAGGCTATTGCCGACGGCGTGGAAGAAGAGATTAAAATGGCCATCGGCGAAAAACCCTTGCACCGCGAGGGCGGTGAGCGTGCCAAATGGATTTTGCTGGACTATGTGAATTTGGTGGTGCACGTGTTTCAGGAAGAAAAGCGGCGTTTTTACGGCATTGAGGACCTTTGGGGCGATGCTGAACTCAAAAAATTTGATAACCCTTTGTAAAAGGGTTGCCTCTTCCAATTTTTTACATTACCTTCGCAAGCCCTTTCAGGGAAAGCGTTCTTATCACATTTGGCCCGTTCGTCTATCGGTTCAGGACACGTCCCTTTCACGGATGAAAGAGGGGTTCGATTCCCCTACGGGCTACGATTTAGTTGATAGTTAGGAGTTACAAGTCAGTAGTTTTTAGGTTTTTAATCCAAACAATCGACTGAAAAAGATACATCGCGGGATGGAGCAGTGGTAGCTCGTCGGGCTCATAACCCGAAGGTCACAGGTTCGAGTCCTGTTCCCGCTACAAAGCCAAAAAAGCCCACCTGACAAGGTGGGTTTTTTTAATGCGCCGAAAGGATGCCGTGCTTGTACGAGGCAGACTGAAGGGGCATAAAAAAACGAGCGAAGCGAGGTTTTTTGGGGCTTTGTTAAGCCTCCCCCTCAAGGTCCGGCGAGCGATGCGAGCCATTCCTGTTCACTGGGTGCCGTGCTTGCACGCAGCGTGGCTACCAAGGAACTTTTTTTGAATTTATATTCAATTTTTTTGATATTCGCAGCATGGAAACACAAATGACTTCAACCGTAAATCATGCTTTACTTTCGATTCTTATCCTAAACATTGCATCAATAGTTTTTGTTGCTATATTATATTTTTTGAAATATTTATCTTTCCATAGATTAAATGATTTAGCAGAAAGCTTGGAAGAAATGGATGGGTTCAAGAATATTGTGAATAAATTAAAAATGTCAATTATGTTCATGAAAACAGGATATCATTTAATTTATGGTATAACCCTATTGATATTAGGATTGAACCTAGTGTATACTTTATACATGTTTACCAAATAATTTATTTGATAATTGTTTGGTTTTTATACTGCATTTTATATACAGCTTTAGACATTTTTAATCTTTCTTCGCATTATTTCTTAGGAAACTGCCTCATCATTACTTAAAATTTGCAACCAACACCGCGAGCCACAACCCATTCAAGGTACTTTTACATGTCAATCATCCAACTTAATAATAACAAAACAGCATTATTCATCCCTTTGTATTTAATTTGCGGTAGTTTTTGGTAAAACCAAAACAACAGACAAATTCATGAAGTTAATTATTCCCATGGCCGGCATAGGTAAACGCATGCGGCCCCATACCCTCACCGTTCCCAAGCCCCTGTTGCCCGTGGCCGGAAAGCCCATCGTTCACTGGCTCATAGAAGACATCGCCGCTGTTTGCGATCAGCCCATAGATGAAATTGCCTTCGTAATTGGTGATTTTGGTGCAGAAACAGAAACCCACCTGCTGCAAATTGCCCAAAGCGTTGGCGCACGGGGCCACTTATGTTATCAGGATGAGCCGCTGGGAACAGCACACGCCATACTTTGTGCAAAAGAAAACCTACAGGGCGAAGTGATTGTGGCCTTTGCCGACACCCTCTTCAGGGCAGAATTTCACCTCGACACCAACCCCGATGGCGTTGTATGGGTGCACAAGGTAGACAACCCTTCCAGCTTCGGTGTGGTTAAACTGGATAATGAAAATTTTATCACCAATTTTGTGGAGAAACCTGCCGAGTTTGTCTCAGATCTGGCCATTATTGGTATTTACTACTTCAAAAGTGGCGAAACCCTTCGCAGGGAATTGCAATACCTCATTGATAACGATATTCGCGAAAAAGGAGAATACCAGCTTACCAGTGCCCTGGAAAACATGAAAAACAAGGGCATGCGTTTCAAGCCCGGAACAGTAGATGAATGGTGGGATTGCGGGAACAAGGATGCCATCGTAAACACCAACAGGCGCATGCTGGAAACCCGTCGTGAACTGTTTCACGTTGCCCCTGAAAGATTTAATGGCAGTACGCAAATCATTCAACCCTGCTTCATTGGCGAAAATGTAGAGCTGAAAGGCTGTGCTGTTGGACCATACGTGAGCATTGGAGCAAATACAAAACTGGAAAACTGCGTTGTCTCCAACAGCATCATTCAGAAAAACAGCCATATAATCAACCTGAATTTCACCAACAGTATGATTGGTAACCATGTAAATCTCAACGGTGAAAGCTGCGAACTGAGTATCGGAGATTATTCCACACAATCATGATGCGGTACGGCAGTTTTCTGCTGCCGTTACTTTGGGTAGCCTGGGGTTGCGGTACCCGCAAACCTTCACCGGCCGCATCTTCCAAAGACATTGATACCGCCTCGCTGCGTGAAATTTACTACGCCGCTGAACTGCATTACCTACAGGCAAACTGGAAGCAATCAGACTCCCTCTACAGGCATTATATCAGAAGTAACATGCCGCCGGGACCCGCATACCACCGTTTGGCCTGCATAGCCGCCAAAAACGGAAAATACGATGAAGCACTTTTCCTGAACGCCAAAGCCCGCAATACGGACACTTCCGTTGAGGACTGGTTGTGGCTGGATGCAGAATTATACCACCGCAAAAGCGAATACAAAAAAGCAGGTGACATCTATTCGGCCTATACAACAAAGCACACCCGCGCATGGACAGCCTACAAAGATGCTGCCCGGTCATACCTTTCAGGCGGTGAATGGACTTCCCTGCTTAGCCTGTGCAATCGGTGGGAGAATGCTTTTGGACTGATGGAACCCATCGTTGAATACAAGGAACGTTCACTGATTGTGTTGGGAGAAACCGAAAAAGCTGCAGAGCAATGGGCGGCGCTCAGGCGAAAATATCCGGACAGACAGTATTACCAATACAGGCAGGTCCGCCTGCTCAAAGACAATTCTGGCACTGAAGCAGCCAAACGTCTTTTGGATACACTGATGAAGGCTGACCCCATGGACCATGAACTCATGGCTCTTTATTGTGAACTGAATTCTTCCGCATCGTCAAACACCATTCCGCCATACCTGTTGCAAATTGCACGTGCAAAAGGATTATCATTCGCATCGAAATGGAAATGCCTTGAAGCATATACCGGTGCGGTTCATCCGGCCTACGATTCCTGCGAGACCCTGCTGAGGGAATTGTGCGTGGCCCACCCCAACGAACCTCAGGCGCTTAAATCGCTGGGTATGTGGTGCCTGTTTCACGGCAAACCCGCTGAAGCAGCCGGATTTCTGAGGCAAACCCTGAATGAAGGAAAACAGACTGCAGATTTATGGATGCAATACATCACAGCGCTTTCTCTGGGTTGCCAAAGCCGCAAAATGGTTGAAGAAGCGGATACCATGCTCGAACTGTATTCAATGGTGCCTGTAAGTTATAAAATAAAAGCAGCTGTGCTGTTCACAGTCAGAAATACGGATGAGGCCATACGCGTCCTGGACAACGGAGCGCGTTTTGCGGAAAATAATTCAGCCCTTGAGGCAACCCGGATTTACATTCAACTTCAAAATGGTATAAACGTGGCCAAACCAGATGAGGTTGTATACTTTGAGGATTCCTCAGTCATTGCAGATGCTGTCATGATAAATACGGAATGGGCAATGAGCCAAAATAATACAGAGGAAGCTGAAAAACAGTTAAATATATTGTTCGGGAATCCAAAAACACGGATTGAATTGCGATTTAGCGGATACATTGCTTCAGATTACTGGTCATTTTTTCAGTGCGTGGTTCAGCAGGGCCGCCTGGCCTTGTTAACCGGTAAAAACCAACAGGGCGCCATAGCGTTGTTAAAAAAGTACCTGCCCGAAAGTCCTGTGGCATTAGAATTGACAGGTGATTTGTATGGTTTGCAGTCAGTCAGTGCATTGGCCTGTTACGAAAAGGCATTGCTTTGCACCGAATATGCATACAAAGACCGGGTAAGCCTGAAAATAAAAAAGATTAATAATCGTTAAATATACATTGAGAAATCTTATCCTGCTTTTTGCACTTTTTACCCTCGTCGGAGCCTGTAAATCGCGAAAAACTGCCATGACGGAAACACCGGTGCGCATTGGCAACATCTATACAGACACTACTGTGGTACTAAAGGGAGATAATATCAACCGTAAAAGCTGGCAGCATTTCTCCGATCGCCTGAATATGGAATATGTATCCGCAGACGGACAGGAGATGAGCGGTACCCTGAGTTTGCGTATGCGCAATGACAGTATACTTTGGTTTTCGGTGTCTGTAGCCTTTGGAGTTCAGGTAGCCAAAGGAATTATTACCCGCGACAGTTTGCTAATACTGGATTTATATCATAAAGAATACATGCGGCTGGGCATAGCAGATCTGTCAAAAATGCTGGGTGCTTCCGTTTCACTGCGTGAACTTCAAAACCTTATTGTGTCCAATCCAATTTTTGATACCATCTATTACCGGAAAGATGCTGTTTCCGGAGGATGGTATTCGGCAAACCCGCCCATTACAAACATATTGTTCACCAATGGTACCGGAAATATCGACAGCAGTGTGATTGCTGAAACAGGTAAAAACAGGCAGATCAAAGTGGTTTACGAAGGCGAACAAAAATCGGGGACCTTCTCTGTGCCACAACAGATGCGGCTTACCGCATTTGGTGACAAAAATACTGTACGCCTCCAGGCATCGTTTACAAACCCCAGCGACGCTGTCATACCTTCGTATCCGTTTAGCATTCCTGCCGGATATACCCAAAAACAATAACAAAATGTTTCGCTTCGCCGTCATAGGTTTTCTGGTTTTGTTGCCCCTTGCCGTTCATTCCCAGTCAAGGAGAGAACTTGAAAAAAAGCGAAAGAAAGTGCAGGAGGAAATTCAGTATACGCGGGGTATTTTGCAAAAAACCAGTGCCCGAAAAAGTGCTGCACTTCACAAAATCGGGGCCCTGAACCGCATCATCGAAAAACAGGGAGAGGTAATAAAAGACCTGAAATCTGAATTGAACGAAGCCAATCAGGAAATTGACGAGCAAACACTGACGCTTGATCAGCTGAAGGCATCCTATAATGCAGAACGTTTCAAACTGCGCAAGACCATTCTCAATGCCTACAAAAGCCGAAAATCGGTAAGCAAAACGGCATTTGTTTTTGCGTCTGCATCCTTCCGGCAGGCAGTTAGAAGAATGCAGTACCTCAAAAGGTTATCGGATTACCGAAAACAACAGATTGGCTTGCTGGAAATAAAAGCAGCAGACGTTAAAAATGGACTTGAAGAACTTGAAGGCATACGACAGGAGAAAACCGCCATTTTAGTTGCCGAAAAGAAAGAACAGAAACAGCTGGAAACAGACCGCAACCAGAAAACGCAGCTCGTAAAGTCGCTGGCAGGCAAAGAGACTGAATTGCGCAAAAAAATAAAACAGCATGAAAAGTCAGTAGCCAGGCTTAACTCAGCCATATCCGCCATGATTGCCAAAGAGATTGCTGCCGCCAAAAAAAGGGCACGCGAACAGTCCACAAGGGACAACACCAGTACAGCTGCGGCATCGCCAAAAACCACAACAGGCAGAACGGCCCGCACATCAGGCGCTATAATGCTCACCCCTGAAGCCAGAGTTATAAGCGATAATTTTGCCTCGGGCAAGGGAGGGCTTCCTTGGCCGGTTGAACGCGGTTATATTTCTCAATATTTCGGTGTGCATGCACATCCTGATCTGGCGGGTATAACACTTGTTAATAATGGTGTGGACATAACCACTTCTGAAGGAAGCACTGCCAGAGCCGTTTTCAAAGGCACAGTCTCAGCCATACTCGAAATTCCCGGACAGGAAAAGGCTGTTTTGTTAAACCATGGCGAGTATTATACTGTATACAGTCGCCTTAGTCAGGTGTATGTGAGCCGCGGACAGCAGATAGAAGTCAAGCAGGCTCTGGGTAAAGTTTGGACCGATGACGAATCCAAAACCATATTCCAGTTTCAGCTTTGGCAGGGGCAAGCTAAACTCAATCCCGCCGACTGGCTGACTTCGCGATAAAATCTGTATTTTTGTATAAATGAAAGTAGGTATAGCAGGCGCAGGCGTTATGGGCGCAGGTATAGCACTCAGCAGTATACAGGCAGGTTATACCACCTTGCTGTTTGATGTAAGTGAAGCCGCTTTGGAAAAAGGCACTGCTTATATCCGCAAAGAGTTTGACAAATCAGTTGAAAAAGGCAAAATCACACCTGGCAAAGCGGCCAAAATGCTGGCTTTGCTCACAACCGTAAGCGATGCCACCAGATTACAGGCCGATATAATTATTGAAGCCGTACTTGAAAACCTTGAGATAAAGCAGACCCTTTTCCGGCAGCTCGAATCCGTTAACACCACTGATGCCATTCTGGCAACCAATACCAGTTCTATTCCCATCAGCCAGATAGCCCGCGGCATGCAGCACCCCAAACGGATTGTAGGTGTTCACTTTTTCAATCCGGCCCATATTATGAAACTGGTAGAAATTATCTCCGGGGCCGAAACCGATAACACTGTTGCTGAAAAAGCATTTCTATGGGCCGAATCACTGGGCAAAAAGGCTGTCTATGCCGCCGATGCACCCGGGTTTATCGTAAACCGCGTTGCGCGTCATTATTATGTTGAAGGGTTGAAAATCCTAGAAGAACAGATTGCTTCACTGGACAGCATAGATCGGCTGTGTGAGGCTTCTGGTTTTAAAATGGGACCATTCAGGCTGATGGATCTGATTGGTGTGGATACCAATTATTCGGTTACCTCCTCAATGTTTTCATTGTTTGGGCAGGATGCAAAGTTTAGGCCCAGCCGCATTCAGAAGCAAAAAGTGGATGCCGGACACCATGGTCGAAAATCAGGTCAGGGTTTTTATCGATATGAGGATTAATTTGCCCCTTGCCGCAACACTGCTGATTTTTCTGGCAGCCTGTCGGAATAACAATATCACGGAAGCCATTCCCAAAGGACCTGTAAATATTACCCTTGATTTGAACCTGCTCGACAATCAGCACTTGCTGGTACCGGGCAGTTTTACCATGGCCGAAGGTGGGGTGAAGGGGGTAATTATCATCCACGATTACGACGATTCATGGTATGCATTTGAACGTACCTGCGCCTGGCAGCCACTCAATACCTGTTCTCAAATCTGGGTTGATACACAGGCGATCCAGCTCAAATGCGGAACCTACACTTCTAACCGTTTCGAAACCTGCTGTGAAAGCCGATTTATGTTCAATGGATTGCCGCTGAAAGGGCCTGCAGGCGGTTCTCTTGCTCGATACAGCATCAGCCGAAGCGCAAACTTACTGTACGTGTACAATTGAGCCTTGCAGGTTTTGTAATGATGAAAATCAGCAAATAAGCCAATTTATCATGACGTTTATATGACAAAAGTTATGTTGGGGGGTGAAAATAAAAAAAAAATTCAAAAAAGTTTTTTTTTAATCGAAGTTCTTATATTTGTTGCCTGATATACCCTAAAACACAAAAAGAAAACCGCATATGACGTATAAATACATAGGACGTTTTTTAACCACCGCGTTTGTAATGTCAGCTCTGATGGCCGCGCAGGCTCAAACAGTTGACGCCCCAATGAGTGTAGAGGCCAATGTGGGCCTGAGAGAGTACCTGGGCGATCAGGGTTCTTCCCTGTTCTTCGCTAAAAAACCCGATTATCAGGGTGCTGGTATTAACTTCGGTTACTACCTTAGTCCCACATTCGACGGGGTGGTAAACTTCAGCGCAGGTGATGTTGGATACAAAAGAGAGGTATCATGGCAGACCGAACCCTGGAAATACCAATCGTTCCGAGCCAACACGATGGACTTAACTCTTGGTGCCCGTTTTAAACTCAATTCATTTTTCAACGAAGATTCCAAAGTTATACCTTATCTATATGGCGGTTTTGGCGGCTATTACGTTCACAGTCAGGTTCGCTGGGGTAACCAGAATGAAATCCAGAATGCTATTACCGAAATGGGTGCCGCTGTTCAAGGCGGTGCAGGCGTCTCATTCAATCTGAGCGACCGTATTGGTCTGCGCTGGTCATGGACTGCCACTTACACCATGAATGACCGCTGGGATGGTGCAAACCAGCCTGGCGACGCAGATCCTTTCATGCCCCTTATAAACAGGCTTTGGAAAACTAATGACATGTGGGGTTACCACGCAATAGGTATCACCATGGCGCTAGGTGAAAGCAAAGGTCCGCGCAGATGCAAGGATAAAGACGAAGATGGTGTTTGCGACAAATATGACCTCTGCAAAAAAACACCCGAAAAATACCGCAAATATGTGGATAGCGTTGGTTGTCCGGCTGACCGCGATCTCGACTCGATATATGATGCAGATGATGCTTGTCCCGATGAGAAAGGTCTGAAGCAATTTGCCGGATGCCCCGACACCGATGGTGACGGCATTGAAGACAGCAAAGACAAATGTCCTAAAGATGCAGGCAGTGCTGAAACTGGAGGATGCCCCGACCGCGATGGTGACGGTGTACTAGACAAAGACGATAAATGCCCCACAGTGGCCGGTCTGCTTGCACTCAACGGATGCCCCGACCGCGACGGTGATGGTGTAGAAGATGATTCAGACAAGTGTCCTGACGTTCCCGGTGCCATTGCCGGCGAAGGCTGCCCCGATACAGACGGTGACGGTATCTACGATAACATTGACAAGTGCCCTACCAAGCCCGGTATTGCTGCCAACAAAGGTTGTCCCGAAATGAAGGTAGCGACCATAAAAGCCATTGAAAAGGCCGCCAAAAATATCTTCTTTGAAACTAACAAAGACATTTTGAAGAAAGAATCTTTTGACGATATCGATATCCTGGTGAAAATCCTCAGAGAATACAGCGAAGCTTCTGTAACCATCGAAGGTCACACAGATTCAGACGGAGATCCTGTCAGGAATCTGGATTTGTCGCAGCGCCGTGCCGATGCTGTTGTTGTCTACATGCTAAACAAAGGAATCTCGCCTGAGCGCATGAAAGCTTTAGGATTTGGTGACACCCGTCCCAAAGTTCCAAATACCAGCGTACTGAACAAGGCAACCAACCGCCGCGTGGAAATACTGGTAACATACTAAAACCGAATTATATCATGGAAAGGCCACCCGCAGTGGCCTTTCTTATTTTTGGCCTGTGGATGACAGAAAGTTTTTCCTGCACCATAGCAAACATGCACTCGGGCTCTGCAATTCGTGGATTGCCCCCCCCCTGTTGATAGTTCGCCAGCTCCGCGATACAACGCAACTGGCAGAGAACACTCTGTTGTTTATCGCAGATTCATGCGAAAGGTTGATTTTGCTACCCTATCACCCGGGGCCGGGGGTTTTTAGTGCCCACGGGGATACCGCCATAAATTCGGTGTTACATTCCGAGTGGTATGTGCTCATACAATTACTAAAATAATGCCCTAATGTATAACTTTGTCGTGCCGTGCTTTCTATATTCCGTTATCTGTTGCTGCCTCCGGCCGCTGTTTATGCCGCAGGAGCATGGTTGCGCAGGCTTTATTTCCGGCTATGCGACCGCAGAAAATCCGGCAGTATATACACCATAGCTATTGGAAACCTGGCTGTAGGTGGCAGCGGAAAGACACCGATGGCATTGTTTATTGCCCAGCAGCTTAAAAGCAACACAGCGCTGCTTTCAAGGGGTTATAAACGCAAAACAAATGGATTCAGAGAGGTGCAAGTCCATGATTCGGCAGAGAATTGTGGAGACGAGCCGCTGGAAATGAAAAATGCTGCACCTGAAATTCCCGTGTTTGTGTGTGAAAACCGATACGAAGGAATCAGGCAGATGCAGTGTTCCTATCCTAATATTCAAAGGGTTATACTGGATGATGCTTTTCAGCATCTGCCGCTGAAGGCCACTAAATATGTTCTGCTCACAGATTTTCAGAAGCCTTTTTATAGCGATTTACCCATGCCGGCAGGCAATTTGCGAGAGTTTGCCTGTACAGCCTCGGAGGCAGATGTAGTTGTGGTAACCAAATGTCCTGCCGACCTTACGGAACAAAAGGCTGGAACTATCGGGAAGAAACTGGAAAAGTATGAAAAACCTTTTTTCTTTTGTCACTATGAAAATGCGGTTCCTGTAAATAATGCAGGCGAAACACTGACACGGGGAGCTCAGGTGGTGTCGGTTTCCGGGCTGGCTCAAAACAATGTATTCAGGAACTGGGCTGCCGCAAATTATACCCTATTGTCCTTTCATGGTTATCCTGACCACCACACTTTTTGCGATACTGATTACCTGCAATGGGCAGGGGAACTGGAAAAACACAGCAATGCTATATTGCTCACAACCCGAAAGGATTTTGCCCGAATGGACAAATTGCCTGAGGGATTAAAAAAGCTAACTTTTATCACATTTACTACGCCAAAATTTCTTTTTCAGCAGGAAGATGCTTTTATTCGCATATTATTTAATCATTTTTAATTTTTGAGTTATGTATCGTTTATTCAGTATCCTACAAATCTTGTTATGTATCGCTTTCTTGCAGCTGCAGTCCTGTACTGCTGACCCCAACATTGTTTTAAACCGGTTTGAAAAAGCCGATGCCGATGGCTGGCAGTGGAATCAGGGCAAAAGATTCAACTTTACGGTTGAAGATTCAACCTATTATTACACCCTTGATTGCGGATTGCGCATCACTTCCGGCTACAGCTATTCCAACATCTGGCTGCTATACAAACTGGAAGGACCTTCCATAAAACAGAAAAATCAGTTTGAAGTTCTCCTGTCGGACAATACCGGAAAATGGCTAGGAAAAGGGCAGGGAAACCTAATCAGTTTTGAAAAACCTTTCACAGGCAGATTAAAGCTAAAACCGGGAAACTACACCCTTGAAATTTCGCAAAACATGCGCGATGAAAAACTCACAGGGGTCAGTGATGTTGGGTTGAAGGTCAGCAAGGCCGGTAAAATCTATTGAGCCATGCTGGTGAAACTTTTTGCGAGCGCCGTGCACGGCGTGAACGCTACTCCTATTACGGTAGAAGTTAACGCAACTACATCTGCTGAGTTCAAAACATTTGTGATTGGGCTACCCGACAACGCCGTCAAAGAAAGCCTGTTCAGAACAGATGCGGCCATTAAAAACAGTGGTTTTGAGCCCGTAAGGCAGCGTGTGGTGGTAAATATGGCACCCGCAGATTTGCGCAAGGAAGGAAGTGCTTATGACCTGCCTATTGCAATCGGTATGCTGGCAGCCAGTTATCAGCTGACAGACCAGTTGCTGTCTGATTACACCATCATGGGCGAGCTTGGTATGGATGGGGGAATACTGCCCATCCGGGGCGCTTTGCCCATTGCTATACAGGCCATAAAAGACGGCTTTAAGGGATTGATTGTACCGGAACACAATGCGCGCGAAGCGGCCATTGTGAAGGATCTGGAAGTATACGGCGTAAAGAATCTGAAAGAGGTTGCCGATTTTCTGTCGGGCAAAATAAAACTGAAACACGTATTTGCAGATCCACGGGGGGAATTTGAAGAAGCGCAGCAGCATTACGATGTGGATTTCTGCGATGTGCAGGGTCAGGAAAATATAAAGCGCGCCATGGAAATTGCCGCGGCCGGCGGGCACAACATTATTCTCATCGGGCCGCCCGGTGCGGGAAAAACGATGCTTGCCAAGCGGTTACCCACCATTATGCCGCCCTTGAACCTGCACGAGGCTCTGGAAACCACCAAAATACATTCGGTGGCAGGAAAAATGGGCAGCAGTGGTGGTTTGGTGGCACACAGGCCCTTTCGCAGTCCGCACCATACCATCAGTGATGTGGCACTGGTGGGCGGTGGGAACCACCCGCAACCGGGTGAAATTAGTCTGGCACATAACGGTGTGTTGTTTCTGGACGAACTGCCCGAGTTTAAACGCACAGTACTGGAAGTGATGCGGCAACCGCTCGAAGAACGCAAAGTGACCATCTCGCGCGCCCGCTGGACCGTAGACTACCCCGCCAGTTTTATGCTGGTTGCCAGTATGAACCCCTGTCCCTGTGGCTACTACAACCACCCAGAAAAAGACTGTATGTGCGGTCCAGGGGTGGTAGATCGTTACCTCAGCCGCATATCGGGCCCGTTACTGGACCGTATTGACATTCATATTGAAGTAACACCGGTGGGGTTTGACGAACTTACGGCCCGCAACCGCAATGCGGAAAAGAGCGTTGACATAAGGGCACGTGTTCAGCATGCCAGGGATATTCAGCAACAGCGCTACAACCAATGGAATGCTGTGTATTGCAATGCGCAGTTGCCCGGCAACAAGGTACAGGAAGTGTGCGGGATTGATGCGGCAGGTCAGTTATTGCTAAAATCGGCCATGCAAAAACTGCATCTCAGTGCCCGTGCCTACGACCGCATACTGAAAGTAAGCCGCACCATAGCCGATCTTGCCGGCTCGGAAGCCATTAAAATTGAGCACCTGGCAGAGGCCATTCATTACCGCAGCCTTGACCGTGAAAACTGGGGCGGATAGTCGCGGTTACCTTAGTATTTGAAAGTGAAAGAGCCATTTTTGGCTTATTACTTTAAATTATTGTTTTAATTTTTACCCCAACACATCACACGCCACCCAGATGTAGGGTGCTGTAGTCTTGCCTTTCAGCCCCAACACTTTAGCCAGTACTTTACCTGCCAGCCACGATATTTTGAAAAAGACTTTAACCCAGGCAGGTTGTGTGGCATAATTCTCCAGCCAGATGCTGAAATTACCCAGAAAACCGCCCTGAACCTGCTTTCCTCCCAGTTCCTCCAGTGTCTTTTCTAATGCATGCGGATCCATGCATGGTATAAAGTGCTTATCATAGTTCTCCCTGTCAAACTTCCGTTGAAACCATCCATTTATACCTGTAAAATTGGGAAGTATAATCAAAAGTCTGCCGCCCGCCTTCATATATTTCAAATGGGCCTGTAAAATCTCTTTGGTGTTCTCAAAGTGTTCTATCAGACCGATAGAAAACACGAAATCAAAGGTTTGATGGGCGGGCTCATTCATCAGAATATCGGCCTCCTTCCAAGCCAATGCATCCGGTGCAAGGTTATTGGCCTTCAAAAACTTTTGCAGCAGGGCATCATCGATAAAATAATCAACAAGTGAGCAAGGCAAACTCAGGTCGCGCTGCACATGAATGGAAAAGGTACCGGGAAACCCTCCCAACTCGCAAGCATCTGCAAACCTTTTACCTGAAAGCATCTCACGAAAAAGCGGTGTGAAGATATAATCTGATTTTACCGGCTTCTCGAATTCCTCAATTTTGCTGTGCCAGTAATCCGACCAGAATTTGCGGGTTGTTAATTCCATGAGGCAATGATATTTTGAAAAAGCGGCGCCCGAGGGCGCCGCTTTGAATGCTTATTTTACCAGGGCCA
>Ga0194129_10003024_pt1 | contig 23992 bp, 23 predicted proteins | sample TA2KigCa35mmetaG_FD_150862 | JGI IMG/M metagenome (GOLD analysis project Ga0194129, IMG submission 150862) | Freshwater microbial communities from Lake Tanganyika, Tanzania - TA2015038 Kigoma Deep Cast 35m | ecosystem: Environmental > Aquatic > Freshwater > Lake | place: Tanzania: Lake...
TCTTTTTATCTTCGAGCATATTATATTCTTCTTCAGTCAAAGAGTTTTCATAATCTGCTTGTTCCATTAATATTTCGATCGCACAAGGATTTCCTGACAAAGCAAACCAATTAAGTTTGTCTTTAGGTATCCAATCTCTCAAGATGTATTTAGATGGAAAAGACATTTTATAATGTTCAACAATTTTTTCGTGAATATCATGAGGCAAACTCTGGAGATTTATTTTTGAATTTTCTTGATTAATAGAATTTGCATTTTCTTTGTATAGAAGTTTTTCTAGACATTTGGATTGAATACTAGCTTTCTCGCACAACATCTCAGGCGAGATAAAACTCATTTATATTATTATCCTTAACTCCTTAACTTCTTAACCTAAATACACAAGTTAGGGTTTTTTAGAGAACTTGGTACTTTTACACTTTTACTTAGGCTCACCCAGGTTTAACGACAATACAAGGCAAACGCTTGGGACAATCAGATAAGGGCGGTTCAAATAATGATATTTGGCTAGTCATTTTTTATATAAAACTAAAAAATATGGAGCAAATTTTTTTCGCACAGATAAAAAATATAAATATATATATATTATTACATACGCGCATTAGGTTGCATATTACTCAATCAAATTCTTGAAGCTTATACCATCTCAAATATATACTAGCTTTTTAATAGTTCATGCCAGTCAATCCTGTATATATATTTGACAAAAAATATCATCATTATTTGATACCTAACCATCATATAATTGATATTGCTTGTTTTTATAGATTATATAAAAGATGCAATAACAGATAATCTTACATTAATTGATGATAATTTTACAAATTTTTTAAATGGTCTCACATTAAAAACAATTAATATTGAATATATAGGATTTTATGAACAGAATACAAATAACGTTTATTTCTATGTTAAAAATCCAGATAAGTATAAATGTAACATATTATATAATTCTTGGTTAATGTTTATTGATATTTATGATGATGATAAAATAAATGTAAATATATAATCATAATTTAGCAATTACAATAAATATTTTTATGCTAACAAGATAATATATTTAATTTTTATTTCTCCAGTAATTATCTCTTTTTCCGCATTCCCATATTCTTTTTTGTTTGTCTAAAACATAATTTACATCTAATTCTGGTTGAAAATATTCTGCTGGAAATGGAGAAAACACTCTGAATACAAAGTTGCAATTTACACACCAGAATTGTTGTTTTTCTATTAATAATTTTCTTCCTGCTTCTCCATAAGTTGCTACATTGCAAGTATTACATCTTGCTTCCATTTCAATAGTTTTTTGTATATGTGTATATTAATAAAAAATACACCTAAAAATCAATTTTTGTTTTTATTTACAATAATTACTGATTTTTTTAAGAAAATGTAAATGAAGGTGTTGGCATTCCCAAAGCATTATAATTAATATTCGTATCTACATTAAAACTTGGAGTACATACATTTTGTATTGAATTTTCAAGAGTTTTCATTGTTGAACTTTGAATAATACTTGATGCAGGATGAGTTCTAACAATTGAATTAGGACTATACATTTCAGAATGTGCTGTATTATACATTGCTTTTGCGGTTATACAGGTTTGACTATCATGAGACATATAATTATAAACAAACGGTGCTGAACCACCCATTATTTGTTTATCTGTTGCTGTTGAAAAACCTAACCATTGTGGATTATATATATTTGTCATTATAATATTAATTATATTAATTACTTAAATAAAAAATTATATAAAAAATATATTTAACATATATTATTATAATGACAACAACTATGATAAATCTTCGAGATTTTTTATCTTCTAAAAGAATTTTACATAATGAAACACCTTGTGAATATAATTGTGCGTTGAGGTTTTTTATTGAAAATCAAGGAAATGCGGACATTATAACATATGAAAATATAAGACATTTTTCTCTATTAAATGTTAGTGTTTTAGAGAGAGACACTGAAGGTAATTTTTTTTTTCAATTCAGTGTAAAACGAGAAGGCGATATTATTGACAACATTAGTTTTGAAAGTATAAGTGGTATACCTGCACAATTGAGTTATTATATAGGAGGCGATAAGTATATGCCAGAAGAAGTAGATAAGTTTGTTATTGCGTCATCTATGTATCATGATTTTCAAATTAGAGTTACCTTTTTAAAAAAACAAACGACAAATGACGAATTTAAAATACTTTCAAGATATTATTTGGTAAATACAGAAGATAGACAAAAATTAGCAACAAGTAGAGTAGAAACCGAAAATATTATTTATGGTGATGGTATGACAAGAAGAAAGGTTTAGATAATTGAGCAATTATAATTTTATAATTATATTTTTTAATTATTCAATATTATCTTATAAAAATACTGAAATTAACAATTAGAATAAAATTAATTTTATGAATTATATGATGTATCATCAATAAGTTTATCAATTATCACATTTATTAAATATTTGTATAAATATTTTCTGTCTGGTTAATATTCATCTACTTTGTAAAAGAGACCATCAAAAATTCCTTCAGTTGTAGAGAAAGTGTTAAAAATTGTAAAATATTATCAAAAACTAACATACTAATAATAATATTATATATTAGAATGAATTTTTTATTTGGAGACAAAGGAGACACACAACTCAAAAGGAATGAAGAGAAAAGCATAAGGGATGGAGAAGAGAAACGCAAAAGAGAGAAAGAAGAGAAACGCAAAAGAGAGAAAGAAGAGAAAATCAAAAGGGAGGAAGAAGAGAAAAGGGTGTAAATGTGCAAAGGTGTAAAAACAAGATAAATATTATACAAGGTAAAGTCGAGAAGTATTAAATTCATAAATTAAAGTTACGATTTATTAAAAAATAGCATAATTATATGTTGTTTGGAATTAATAATTATAATATTTATAATCCAACACTTGCAATTTATACGTTTTTAGAAATATATGCTAATAAAATTTGATTATTATATAAATATTATCAAGTTATTATTAAAAATTTTGTTAAAATCTATTTGTGGAATGTAATAAAAATAAAATATTATAATATATTAGTATAATTAATAATATCAATGAATGGGATATATGCTAAGATTGAAAATATGGAAGGAGCGATCAACACTTTAAAAAATGGTTGCAATCCTGAGTTATTAAAAAAATTAGAAACTTCTGTAGAAGAATTATCAAATAGATTTTCTAAACATTCTGACATATTTAATTCATCACTAGGATCATCAGGTCCAAATATATCTGCTGATACTTTATTATTACCTGAAAAAATTAGTACTTTAGAAAAATTAGTCTCTGATTTATCAGTTAAAGTTTCTGATATTTCTACTGAATCATTGTCATCAAATTCTTCTGCAGATAATTCTTTATTAACTGATAAATTAACTGTAATGGAACAAACAGTTGCTGAATTATCTGTTACTTGTAAAACTACTTGTGAAACAGCAAATGCTGCTTCATATGCACTTGCTTCAGATGCAGTATCTACCGCTAGTAATGCAGCAGTAGATGCGGCAACTGCTCTTTCTACATCTGTATCAGCAGTTTCTTCTATAAATGCCTTTACTTCTTTAATTAATGATTTAACTGAAAAATTAAATGTATTACAACAAAAAGTAGAAGAATTATCGACTAATGTTTCTACTATACCTGATACGTCTAGTGATGTTTTAGCATTAACTGAAAGATTAAATGTAGTTGAACAAAAAGTTTTAGAAAAGTTTTAGAATTATATTCTATAACATCTAGAATGGATTAATAAAAAAATTTATATTATAACTTTGATAATTTAAATAGCAAAGTAGATACTCTATCTAATAAAATATCTTCTCTTCAATATTAATAATATTTAGGCGTAGCTTTAATACATTCGTCCAACATATCTTGTTCATATTTAAATATATTAATTGCATTATTTAGAATTATACTATTTTTTTGCAAATATCCAAAGTTTTTTTTATGCAATTCAAGGGCAGTTATAAAATATTTTTTTGCTTCTTTATAATTTTTATTCTTAAGATATATCATCCCAATTATATTATTTAAATCAGAAGACTTAATATTTTCTACTTGTTTAAATAATTCAATAGCTTTTAAAATATCTTCTGCATATATTGTTTCCTTATTATATATTTTAATTAAATCTAGATATTCGTTGTTAAAATATAAATAATTAACACTATTGGTAGTTGAAGGAAATATACCTAATTTAGAACCTTCTATAAATGTTACCTTATTAAAAAAATATACTTTTAAATTATTGTTATCTTGAATATACTTTGATAATGTATATTTCAGAGATAATTTATATTTATGCGTATAATTATATAATTCTTCACATATTTTAGGTTTAATAAAATAGCAACATTTTGTAATAAGTTTATTATATACTGTTCTAAAATCTACTAATTTATCTTTGCTATTTATCGTATTTAAGGATAAAAATAGCATATCCCACATATCGTTGTTATCATCTTTTAAATAATTTATTAATTCTTCAATGTTGTCAATATAATTATTACTAATTAATATATCATCTTCTATTATCATATGATATGACTTATCATCTTTATCTTTTATTATATTGTATAATTCTCTATGTTTTTCATAGTTTGATATCTGACTTGAGTTTAATGTTTCAATCAATTGATTATATTCATTATCATTGTCAAATTTACTATAGTCAACTCGTTCGCTAAATGAATTTATATTTTCATCTACTGTTTTTGAAGAAGGTTCTTTTACAATATTATTTATAATAATTATATCGTTTTTGTTACATATTTTTTTAAAAATATCAATAACATTATTTAAATTAGTTATTCTATTTTCTAGTTCATTTGTATATACTATATAAATATTTATAGTTTTAGACATTATATATTAATTGTATTTATAAACTTTTATATATATATATAAATTATATGTATTATATATAAATTATATGTATTATATATAAATTATATGTATTATATATAATATATGATAAAAGTATGGATAATGATAATATTATATATGAATATCTAATGCCAAATAGATTAGTAATTATAGGAGATATTCACGGGGATATTAAAAGATTTAAAAATATACTATTAGATGCCCAAATTATTAATAATAATATCGAATGGATTGCAGAACCGCAAAATACAATTGTAATACAAATGGGAGACCAAATAGATAGTTTAAATAGAATAGAAGACAATGATTGGGAAGTAATAGAAGATATTGAAATGCTTAAATTTACAGATTTATTAGATAAAATTGCTACTGCAAAAGGAGGTAGAGTAATATCTATTATAGGTAATCACGAATTTATGAATATATTGGGAAATTATACTTATGTATCTGCAAAAAGTATTGCAAATAATGAGAAAAGACGCAGAGAATTATTTAAACCAAACGGGCAACTTTCTAAAATATTATCTAATAGACCAATTATTGTAAAAATAGGTAGTTTATTATTTTGCCACGCAGGATTAAAAATATCTCATCTATTTGTTTTACAAAAATATAATAAGGATATATTTTACTTAAATAAGTTATGGAAAACATTTGCTTTAACAAATAATATTAATAATCCCGAAGACAGCGATATATTTAGTAAAATTATTTTAGATGACGACGGAATTTTATGGACGAGAAGTTTAAATGTAGGAGAAGAATTAAATATTTTATTAAAATATGTAAATTGTAATCACATGTTTGTGGGACATACAGTAGTAGATAGTATTAAATTTATTAATAATAATTTATGGTATACAGATACAGGGATATCACGTGCTTTTGGAAATAAAAGTTATCAGTATATAAATATTGTAAATAATGACGTAAGTATAAAAACATTAAATAATTAGATAATAATAATTAGGATGACCATTACATTATCTATAAATGCGTGGAAAAGATTAAAAACTATTTCAAAAATGTCTTTAAATAAAGTATATTATAACAAATTCTTATTATCTGCTAAAAGTGGTGGTTGCAATGGATTTATCTATAATTTTTCACCAATAGTTAATGAAAAATTTGTAAATATTACTAATAAAAAACATATAATGGTAAATAATAATGATATTTATGTTATTGTTGACCCTAAGTCAGAACTTATATTATTAGGAACTCATATTGATTTTGAAATAGGAGATTATGAAGAAAAGTTTGTATTTAGTCGCGCTAAGTATAATAATAAAGTATCTAATTGTGGATGCGGTAAATCATTTTCAATATCTTAGAGTAATAAATATTTATTTATATTAGAATATAATGAATAAATATCCTTTTATTTTAATTTTTGATATTGATAATACTGTTATTGGAGATGTAAAATTATTACATCAAGAGGCACAATTATTAGAATATATATATAATCTTTGTAAAAATGATAAAATTGGTAAATGCAAATTAATAGAAAATATTAATATGCAAAAAGAGTTAAAAACTGGTATGTTAAGACCTTATATTAAGGAGTTCATTAAATTTTGCGATAGTAAATTTAAAAATGTAGAAATTTTTTTTTATACAGGAAGTCCTTACAATTGGACTAATTCATCTTTAGGAAGTAATATAGAAAAAGTTTTAAATATAAAGATAAATCGTCCATTTTTTACAAGAGAAAATATGATAAGAACTACAAAAGGTGTTGAAAAATCCTTGGCAAATATTGTACCTTTAATTGTTAAAACTCTAGAAAGTAGATATCCTATTATGCAAAGAGAAAAAGAACTAGAATATATAGTTAAAAATCGTACAATTTTTATAGATGATGTTAAAAATAATACTTATACGTATGAAAGTAGACAAATAATTTGTCCAAAATATAACTATCGACCACCTATGTATGATGTATCTAATAAATTTATAAAAACATATGATATAGATCCTAAAATATTTAATAATAAAGAGGTATTAAATTACATGTGGAATAATAATATATATATTTATAATAAAAACGGAAACGTATATCAAAAAAATCGTGATTATTGTAACATACAAAGAATGTTAGATATGAAATATAGTAAACTTTCTAAAACAAATGACAGATATTATAAGGATTTAATTAGAGAACTTTCCAAACAAAATGTAAAACCTAGTGTAATATCTGATAAAAATATAACAAATATTAATGAAAAACTTGCTAACAAAGACTATTCTTAAAAATGAGTACATAATTTTATTTTTTCTAAATTTTTCTTAACTTTTTAAATTTTCTATACTTTTCTTAATTATGTACTCAAAAAATATAAATAATAGACTATATATTAAAATAAGAAAATGTTTTATGCATAATAATATTTTTGTACTAATGTAAAAATATGTGGAATAATCTAGAAAATTTTTAATCATAAATTTTGCATGTAATTAAAATAAATATATAATAGATAATGAGTATATATTTTAAAGACCATCCAGAATTTAAACCAAATATTACGCCAAAAGAAATGTTTAATTTAGGAATTATGGGAGGTTCTTATTTTAGAAAAATTAAATCTCCTAAAACTAAAAAAATATATGAAAATCATCATAAAAAATTTAAATTTCTTAACGATGTTCCAAAAAACTTATTAATTAATCAAGAATATGACAAAAGTATTAATTATTACAAAGTAGAGGTTGGTACAAGTTATGAATATTGGATGGAAAAGAATTGGATAAAAGAAGATATAGATCCTTACGGGTGGATAGAATGGTATTGTAATTTTTATAATGGAAGAAGAAGTGATGATGATATTCGTCAAATTAATAGATGGAAAAAATCTGCAGGACCTAAAGGAAGATTTAGAAATCAATTGCAAAATAAAGTAAATGACATGCGAAGTAATAGTGAAAAAATATATCCTAGATTGCGTCAAACATTACTTCATTGGGCATATGATAGTCGCAAGATGAAAATTATATAAAAAATGATTTATTAAGTATATATATACTATTACCTATAAATGACCGATTTAATTCAAGAGACACCATTTGATGTTATTTTAAATAAAAAAAAATTTGAATTAGAAGAATTATATAAATTGAAAACAAAAAAAAAATTGACATCAAATGTAAATAACATTAGTTTTATGGATAAGCAATTGTTTAATAAAATTAATGTTGCAATTGATAAAAAACATAAGGAATCTAAAAGTTATAAAAAAAAATGCGAGGAAGATATGCATAATGCTTTACAAATATAAATATTTAATATATAAAAATATATTAAGTAATAATATTATGACTAATATAGAAAATGCTAATTCTATTATAGACAAGGAAATTATAAGTTTTTTAAATAAAAGAAAAAACGATAGTATAGAATTAATTAATTATAATGAAGTTGATTTTATACTAAATATAGATAATGATTTAATTATTAAAAGAATAGAAGATATTAATACTTATAGATTAATTCTTGATAATTTAATTAAACAACCTTTAATAAAGCAAAGAACTACAGAATGGTTAGAAGCGCGTAAAAATCGTTTAACTGCTAGTGATTTGTACGATGCTATTAAAGATAACAACATAAGTGATAGTATTGCTAAAAAAAAAGCAAAAATTGTAAAAGATAATATCAATTATAATGCTATTAAAGCATTAAAATGGGGTACTATGTTTGAACCAATGGCTACACGTATATATTCGCAAATGAATAACAATATTCAAATATATGATTTTGGGTTAATATGCGATCCTAATAATGAACATTTTGGTGCATCTCCTGATGGTATTACAGATTTGGGAATTATGGTGGAAATTAAGTGTCCTTATAGTAGAAAAATTATAAATGATTATATTCCAGAAAAATATAAATTACAAATACAGGGACAATTAGCAGTTTGTAATTTAAAAGAATGTGATTATATAGAATGTAATTTTTTAATAATAGAAGACGAAAATTTATATATTGAAGAATTTATTAATACAAATATTAATCATGGAATCATAGCAGAGTATATTACAAAAGGAGGGGAATATTACTATATATATAGCGATAATAATATAAATGCAAATGATGCTATATATAATATTTATGAAAAAATTAAAAATTTTAATATTGAAAATGAAAAAGATAATAAATATAAATTTGTTAAATTAAATTATTGGAAACTAGGGCATATAAACACGCAAAGAGTATTCTTTGATAGTGAAGAATGGAAAAATATAAATAATAAAATTAATATATTTTGGGAAAAAGTAGAAAAATATAAAAAATTACCTGTTGAAAAATTTAGATTTATAGAGGATGATTAATTACTAGGTGTGCAAAGTTTAAGTGTCTTATTAAAATTAATTTCAAAATCATAATGCGGATTTACATAATATATAATACTATAATCCGTGTTTTTATCACCAGTTTTACATACAGAATTATATGCACCTCCATCATAACTTCCTATTTTATTTAAACATCCACACGCAAGACCATCTACTCTATCTCCATTTCCACAATTAATATTGCATTGTAAACTAGAAGATTTATTTGTATCCAGATTTATAAAATCTATAAAATTGTTAATTTTTGTACAATCATTCTTAAAGAAGATTAAAAGAATTTGAATAAACATTTTATGTGAATGATCACACAATGCTCTTTCATCATTTTGTGTACCTATAGAACATCCTTTTTTATAATGTGATGTAGGTTGACCACGATTATGGTCCCATACAATAGTTGATTCATTTTCATCTTTAAGATATGGTGCTTGTGATATACATGCATATATAGGAAACTTAGAATTATTATCGAACATTGTATTCGTAGTTATATAATTTATTATTGCGTCTCTTATATAATGTGTTAAATTTTCAGTTGTAGATTCACTTATCTTATCAAAATAGTTTTCAATGAGTAAAGATTCTACTTCAATATTTTTTAATAAATAATGTTTTATTTCTACTGGACTTAATTTAACACAACTATATGCCAAAAGCAATTTAACACTATCAACACTTAAATCGCTTCCAATATAACTACTTTTAATGTTTGCACAATTATATTCTTCGTGATATCTAGGTGCAGTATCTTTAGATAAAAATTTATCAGAATATTCACAAGATAAACTACCATCTACACATTTATTAACATCACTTAGTCCCAACACGCAATTATTAGCAGTATTTCCAGTAACTTCTATTATAAACATTTCTTTAATATTATATTCGCAAACAGTTATTATATAATATACGCTTAATATTATAAATAATATTAATACTAATATCAAATATAAATCATTTATTTTCATTATTATAATATCTCTATATTAATTATTTTTATTTTATTTTATTTTATTAAAATCATATAATAATATTACATTTATGTAGTAGCAGTATTAGTAGCTACTGTGGGTGCCGGTGCTAATGCCGGTGCTAATGCTTGTGCTATTGCTTGTGCTAATGCTGGTGCTACTGCTGCTGGTGTTACTGCTGCTGGTGCTACTGCTGGTGCCACTGCTGCTGGTGCTACTGCTGCTGGTGCTACTGCTGCTGGTGCTACTGCTGCTGGTGCCACTGCTGCTGGTGCCACTGCTGCTGGTGCTACTGCTGCTGGCGCTACTGCTGCTGGTGCCACTGCTGCTGGTACTGCTGGTGCTACTGCTGGTGCTACATCAGTAATAGATTTAGCTAATTGTTTTTTTGTATTAGTACTATTTTCATATTGAGCGACTAAGGAATTATCACTATCTACAAATAATTTGTAACAATTATTCCCACTTGTATTGCAAATTTGAAGATAATTATTATTTTCTATACTTGTATTTACTCTTAATCCTGAAGAAGCAGTAGTTTCTTTAATTAAATTTAAACGCGCTACTTCAGAATTAGCATTTCTAGATAAGAAGAAATCATAGTAACTGTTATCATTAGGTATATCGCTAAAAGTAAAATATCTTTTTAAATTATTATTTATATTATTGTTCCCATTGTTTATATAATTACAAGTATTTCTAATATTATTATCTATATAATTTGAAGTATTTCTAATATTATTATCTATATAATTTGAAGTATTTCTAATATTATTATCTATATAATTTGAAGTATATCCAATATTTGAAGTTATTATTTTATTTGTATAATTAATTAAATAATTTGAAGTATTACCAATATAATTAGAATTATTTATATGTAAATTATTCATTTCAAATTTTAATTGTTCATCTGCAGAAGAAGTATCTTTAAATTTATTGATATTTAAAGAATTAATTGTTTGTTGTTCTTCCTTATAATTATAGTAATCGTATACAATCCACGATAAAACACTTACTAATGCTATTAATATAATTATTAATATAAAATATAAAACTGCGTCCATTAAATCCATTATACTACTATCTTATAATTTAATTATATTTTAATTAAATATAATTAAATTATATTTATTATTTATTTTATTAGTTTATTTTTAAATTAATTACTTTAACATATTTTTCGTCGTAATTATTAGTATCTATATTACCTCCTAAAGTTTTTTTACCGCCATTATTACCGCCATTATTACCGCCATTTTTATCATCGCCATCATCACCATCATCATCACCATCATCATCACCATCATCATCACCATCACTGTCATCACTGTCATTTTCATTGTTAGATGTACAAGTACTTTCGCTCTCACTGTCTGTATTTTCTTCCATATTGTAATTTCCTCCAATAAACTCATTCATATTATTATCATATTTTCCATTATTTTCTTTAATAGTTTCAATATCTTCTACTCCTTCAATACCTTCTATGCCTTGAATATCTTCTACGCTTTCATTCTCTTCAATACTTTCATTCTCTTCAATACTTTCATTCTCTTCAATACTTTCATTCTCTTCAATACTTTCATTCTCTTCAATACTTTCATATTCTAAATTTCCTCCTTTATAACCTTCATTTTTGTTGTGTTCATTTTTAATATTATTATATCCTCCTTTTATATTATTAGTTTCATTAAAACTATCATCATATAATTCCTCCCATTGCATTTTATTTATTTTTTGATTGTCTTCTTCAATGTCATTTTCATCTTCTTCCTCTTCTTCCTCTTCTTCCTCTTCTTCCTCTTCTTCTAATACAATATCCTCATCATTTGTTATTTTACCTTTATAAATATAAGGTTCGCTATATTCAGAAGGTATATCAATATCTTGTGTATTAATTCTAAGTTGAACACCCATTGCTTCAAATTCTTGTATTAATAATTTAAATGCGTACGGAGTTCTAACAATTGATATATCATCATTATTGCAATTGTTACATTCATTTATATTCGATGATATATTAAGCGCAACAAGTGTACCACAGTTTTTACATGCGGCCCATGCATATTTATCAGAACGTTCCATCATACTTTCTTGCAAAAACATAGAAATGCCATGACTCAATAAAGTATCACGTTCCATTTCACCAATACGCAATCCACCACCATTTCTTCTACCTTCAGTAGGTTGTCTTGTTAAACCTGTTACCTTACCTGTTCCTCTTGAATTTATTTTTTCTGCAACCATATGTTTTAAACGGAAATAATAAGTAGGACCTATAAATATTTCTGTATCTATTTGCTTACCTGTAAAACCGTTATATAGTATTTCGTTACCATATTTATTAAAACCATTTTCTTCTAAGTTTTTATATATTAATTCATTATCTATAGGTATGAATACTGTAGCATCTCCTAAAATACCTTCAATACAACACAATTTAGCAAATATACATTCTACTAAATGACCTATTGTCATACGAGAAGGAATAGCATGTGGATTTATTATTATATCAGGTTTTATACCATCTTTTGTATATGGCATATTTTCTTCAGGTATTATCATACCTATAACACCTTTTTGACCGTGTCGAGAAGCATGCTTATCTCCAAATTCTGGTTTTTTAATTTTTAAAAATTTAACTTTACAAATAATAGAATCTTCTCCTGATAATTTATTAGAAATATATACATCATCTACAGTTCCATATAATGAATTATCTGTACTTATAGAAACATCTTTATATATTGTTTTTTTTTTCTGTATAGTAAAAACTCCTTCCTTATGTTCATAATATATTTCCTTTACATTTAACATACCTACAATTATAACCTCTTGACCCTGTGGTATATATGTTCCTTTTTTAATAAAACCATTATCGTCTATATATGAATAGTCTTTATTTTTAATTCCAATTAATTCATCAAATTTACCTAGTTTATCTTTAATTTTTGTAGGATTACCAAAAATTATTCTTTCATAAGCAGATACTATTTTACTTGTTGCTGTTATTGATTTATAATAAGATAAATAATTTAAACCTCTGTTTATAGCACCTTTATTAATCATAATACTATCTTCCTGATTAAATCCAGAATAAGTCATAATAGCTACAATTGTATTATATCCATTCGCCATATAATCACTTGAAGTGTATTGTGCAATTCTTGTATTTATAATTGCTCTTTGCGGATAATGTAATACATAACTCATAGTATCAAATCTTTTATTAAAATTTGTAGCATATATTCCAATAGCTTGTTTAGATTGCGCTGCATGAAATACATTACGCGCAGCTTGATTATGATTAGACATAGGTATATTGCCTGTAACAACGCTAAATATAGTTGAAGGATGTATTTCTAAATGTGTATGATATGATGTAATATCTTCTTTATTCATTGCAATTAATACAGTATCGCTTTCTTCGTTATCTAAATATTCTATACACGCGCCATTTTCTTCTAATTCTTTTAATATATTTTTATAGATTTTTCTATAATTATCATTATGTTCGAGAAGAGATACGTCTGTATCAATATTCTTTTTACCTCCACCTCCTATATTAAAAATAGCTCCACCAATTTTTTCAATAGAAGATGAAACATCGTATTCTGTTTTTATTGGATTATTATAAATATCTCTATAATAATAATCATCGTTTTTATCTTCATCTGCTAATTTATTAAAGTTACCATTTAACATATCAAACCAATTAGCGAAGTTATTTTTATATGCTAATATTTCATTTTCATTTGTTTTAGTCTTTTTTAATATAAGAAGGGGTCTGCAAGGTCTACCTGCTTCTGTAAATATTCTAATTTCATTAGTAGGAATATTCCAGGATATAGATATTAATATATTAATTAATCCATTTCTTCTATATGCTTTTAATATTCTTGTTACAAAAATTGGATCACCAGTATATCCAAATAATGTTCCATTTAAAAATACTCTTGTAATATTCTTATTAATTAATAAATTACATTTATTTAAAGCAATAATTCCAATATCTAATAAACATTTTTTGATATTATTAATATTTAACCCTGCTGTTATTTTTGTTAATAATGATAAATTTTTTAGATATCCTATTGAAGCACCATCTGGACTTTCGAAAGGGCACATCATACCCCATTGTTGTGAATGCAATCTATGTGGACTAGTTATTTTAACACTTCTATCTATAGGAATATTTACACGTCTTAAATGTGATAAATATCCTATATAACTAATTCTAGATAAATCCTGAACAATTCCTAATTCAGGATCGCTATTATTAATCAACCCCCACCTTCCTTTTAATGATTTTCCAAATGTTTGTGTAATTATTAAAGAATCCACAATTTTATAAATATTATTATTATTTACAATATTTGTATAATTACCTTTTTCTTTATAAGAACCATAATAATACTCATTATCTATTTTAATTCTAATATTATCTCTTAATTTTATATAAGATTCTTGAAATAATTCAGTAAGTTTAAAACCGCTAATATCAACACGTTTATATATATAACTATCTCTATCACTCAGAGGCAAAGTACCTATAACTGTTTTTATAAATTGTAATATTAAATATCCTAGATACTTTCCTTTATTATCTAATTCATCAATATTAGGAAAAATTTCTGTAATTATAACTGATTTAACGTGCTCTACACTACCATATTTAACTCTATGCTTCAAGTAATTTAACGCATCAATTTGTGTATATATGTATTCTTCTTTATCTTTAAAAATATAATATGAACTAATCATACTAGGACGTATAAAATTATCAAAATACTCTTTTTCATTACTATCTAGTTCGTCTCCAAAAATATAATTATATATTTCTTTATCAGTTTCTATTCCTAGTGCCCTAAATAAAATAAATAAAGGTATTTTTTCACTAAATGAAGGTAAAGATACTAATATAGAACCATATATATATTTTTTACTGGTCATATATTTAATATCTACATCGTCTTCTCTGTAAAGACCATTTTTTAATAAAGGAGTATCCACATAATAGAACTCTATATTAAATGGTTTAACAGAACCTTTATCTGCAATACATCTAATAACACCTTTATAACTGAAACCATTTATATCGTCATCTTTTAGTTTACTGGTAAATAATTTATTAGTTACAATATTTTCTTGTGCTATTATAACTTTTTCTTTTCCGTCTATTATAAAATACCCTCCTGTATCATAAGGGCATTCTCCTAATAATTTCAATATGTCTGAACCATTATTTTTTAATAAACAAATATCGCTATGAAGCATAATCGGAATACTTCCAATTGCAATATTATTAAATTCAATATTGTTTACGACATTTTTATCGTCAGTAATTCTAACAATTATTTTAGCAAAAATATGAGTTTCGTATGTTAAATTTTTCATTCTTGCATCATTTGGTGTTATTAATTTTGGAGCTCCATTTTCAAAACTAATAGGTCTATCTACATATATATTGTCACCTTCTTCTCCTCCTACAAATACTTCTACTTTAACAATCATATTTTTACTGATATCATCTAATTTAATCATAGTAATAGGATTATTTAATTTTATAATTTCTGGTATTTTAATTTTTACAAAATTTCTATAACTATCTAAATGATGACCTGTAAATGGATATTTATGATCTTTAAAATATAAATCTAATATATTCCATTCATTATTTATCATTCTTCTAATATTATATATTATTAAATATTATTATATATTATTACGCCAATAGAAAAAAAATATATTATCAATTTCAACTGTGTTCAACTATATGGTATTTCTTCAAATCCCATTCCATAAATTAATAAATTTCCTGGATTATTTTCATCTAATATTATACTATATGGATTGAAAGATTCTTTTTGTATTTTTATAGTCTTTGATTGAGCATCTCCACTACTATTAAAATGTAAAACTCCTGACATATCAAAATTAACATTTTTTTTATTTTGATTGATAAATTCTATATTTGATAAATATGGAACATCGGTTATTTTAGCATTACTTCCATCTTCGTATATTGCAAGTTTTCCACTTTCTCCAAATTTCATATAATATTTATTATTTAATGATCTAAATTTAATTATTTTATTTTCCTTTTTATCTTTAGAAATGTATTTAACATCTTCAAAATCAAAAGTTTTACCTTCGTTAAGAACATATTGATTATTTAATAGTTTGTCCCCCCAAGGCATATAATGAAAATTAACTTTATTTGCAAATACAACACTAGAAGGATCTAATTTAAACATTTTATAATTTATTTCTTGTATTCCTGGAAATGTTGTTGCATTTCTTAATTGAAAGTCTTCTGTTATTCGTCTATTATATCCATTATCTATATATTGTATATATTCTTCTTTTAATGCAGAAGCAAGAGCGTAATTCTTAACTTGTTTTAATTCTTCGGCATCAATATCATCTTCATTGTCTTTTTGTGCATCATTTTCTCCTTCACCTTTTCTTTCTTCAAGTGTTCTATTAAAAACTTCTTCATATCTTTTTTTTAACTCATGGTCTCCGTTATCCCATGGTTTTACGTGATATATATTATATACTTTTACCTTCATATTTTTATCATAGCTTTCGTGTTGTAAACATTTTGTAGGTAAAAAAAATGTTGATATCATAGTAGTTACGTCTTCTTTAGCATTAGATACACAACCATAATCTTTGCATATATTATCGGTCAATACTTTATATACATTATTATTTTTTTTAACATTACCAATTATTCTTAAAAAATATGAGCGTGGATGTGTCATTAATTCCATCCATTTATTTTGATTTGTATATGCTTCAATAGATGGATAATATGTATAATTTGTAACATTATTCATAAGATTAGGAACATATATTATGATATTAATATTACCCTGAAATGTATATCTTTCTTGAAAAGTCTTTGAATAATCATTATTATCTTTAATAAATTTTGCATATAGTAAAAAATCCTTATCTTTTTCCAATACTTTTCCTATTGATACATATATAGGAAGGGGTATCGCATTATTATAAGGAACTTGTATCTTTGATCTTATTTCTTGTAATTTTTTTACTATTCCCTTCTCGACGTTTTCTGCATTTACTGTAAATTCTACACAACACATATTTTTATTTATATGTTCCCTATCTTCATATTGTTGCATTGTCATATTAATACATCTAAGTTCTTTTAGAATTTTTGAAGTTTGTTTAGAAAGTATTTTATTTAAATTTGCACGATTATATTTTTTGTAAATAAGCATTTATTATTATTATATTTTATATGGATATAAATAATTATATAGATTTATGTGTTATTAATAATTCTCATTATGATATATCATTTGTTGTATATAAAATATTAAAAGATAAATATAGATATATTAAGAATAATTCATGGGAATATTTAGATAAGAATAATAATTGGATTCATGATATAAAACAGACAAATCTAATATATTCTATTAAAACAGATGTTTATAAATATTTTATAAGAAGATCCATAGAATGGAATGAAAATAAAATTTTAATTAATAATGATATATTAAATAATAATATAATGTCTACTAAGATATTAATGATTTCTTCAAAACTTAAGGAAAATAAATATATATCTGCAATTATAAAAGAAAGCCAACAATTTTTTATATAAAATGAAAATGAAATACGATAATGATAAATTAATTAATGCAAATGAATATGAATTATATAATATAATTAAGAAAAATTATAAATTTAATAGTAAAGAATGTTATATATCTAATATACAATTAGATATTTTTAATAATTTTAAAAAATTATTAAAAGACGATAATTATTTTGATTGGGAATTTTGTATAAAATATTTAAATAACTGTAGATATTCATATTATATAAACTATAAAAATATAAACTTTTATATTTTAATGAATATTCGTATAACAAAAAAAATTATAAAACATCTGTATAATTGCATATATAGAGCATATTTAGTAAAACTTTTATATAACATTAAACCAAATCAAAATATAAACTATTATATATTATTAAATCCTCTAAAAAGAAAACTTCCAAATAAAACAACAGATATTATAAGTGCGAAAAATATCAATGGAGGATTTACTTATATAAATTCAAATAATATATATATTATTCGTAAAGAAGATTATGAAAAAGTAATAATACATGAATTATTACATCATAATAATGATATACATTACGAATATTGGAAAGAAAAAAATATTAATATATTAAAAAAACTATGTAATATAGCAAATGATCAGATATTTATTCCAAATGAGGCAATTATAGAGACATTTGCAATATTATTAAATGTAATATTTGCATCAATAGAAAATAATTTATCATTTAAGAAATTATTAGAAGAAGACAAAAAACATAACATTATAATTGTTAAGAAAATTATAGATAAACAAGATAATAAATTATGGAGAGAGAATACTCATTGTTATTGTTATATAGTTTTGAGAGCAGTATTTTATATATATTTTAAAGAATTTATAAAAGATTACGTTAGTAAAAATGATGATTATATTACAATCTTTATTTGTAAATATTTTCCTAAAATTATGAATAAAATTAAAAAGGTTTCATACATTAAAAATAATAAATTTATTAAACAGACAATATTCAATAATTTTTAGATATAAATAATAATAATAATAATAATAATATAATATTTAAGGGAGGATGTCAATAGAAGATATTAACTATTTAAAAAATAATAGTATAAAACAACATTATACATTTTTAATAGATAGTGCAGATAGAGATAGAGATAAATATCCTAATCCCAATAAATATACTATAGATTTTACTGTACCTTTCAAAAATGTTATTGGTATGGAAATTATTGATTCTAGTATTCCACGTACTATGTATAATATTGATTATGAAAATAATGAACTTTTTTACTATATTGGTAAAAATAAAAATGATATTAATATAACAAGAGGTATTTACGATACAGAAAATAAAACAGATTTAGAAGCAAATTGTACATATTCGCAAGACCAATATGCAATAATAGAAAATAATAATTATTTAGAACTTAATAACAATATTCATTTATATAATATATATAATAATACAGGAATTGGTGGAGATAATTTAGGAATTACTTTTTCATTTAAAATAATGGTACCTCCTGATACATTAAATATAAATACAGATGAAAAATACTATATTTTAAATTTTGGATATTATCACCTACATTTAATAGATGAATTAAGAAAATTATATTCTGGAATATTAGTGTATATAAAAAAAAATATAAACTTTTTATCATCTATATATGATATATATTTTACAATAGGGTATGAAAATAGTGATATTGCTATTACAAAGATAATAGAAGGTGTTGATTTGACAGTTGAAAATCATATTTGTTGGAGTATTGCAGGAAATAATGATTGGACAATATATGTATCGACAAAAACAGAAATATATGAAAAAAAAAACAATGATAGGTCAATAAATAATGTATTTTATACTGAAAAAAATATTGGAAGAAAATTTATTTCAACATTTAATGAAGTTAATAAATCAATTGAAATAACTTATATTAATGGATGGAATAATTATATTAAATTATATATAAAAGATTTTAAAATTTATAATAAGGTTCTTGAAAAAGAAGATATTGCATTATGTAAAAATAACACTATAGATATTAATAATCTTCCAATATGGTATAAATTATATTCTGTAAATAATAATATTACAGAGAGAAATAATGAAAGAATAGCAAATAGTGGTAATAAAAAATATATTAACTATAAAGATATATTTGGAAGATTAGTAATTGAAGAAGGTGATTATACATTAAAAACCTTTTTAAATAATTATGATAAATATGATAAATACGAATTAGGATTTAAAAGACATTCTGAACCTGCAGAATTGAGCAATCTTATAGATATATATTGTATGCTTCCTTTTATTCTAGATATGAAAAGGTCAACAATAAGCGAAAATTTAGGTTTTGATTTATATGCAAATGCAATAAAGGCAAATATTAACAATAGATATGGATACAAAAATATATATAATTCAAATTCTGAAATGTTAAAAATGTTTCATTCTCTATATAACGATATTAATATAAAGACGGTTTTTAATATTGCAATTTATGATAACTATAAAATAACTTCTCCTGGAATAGTTTATTTAATTGGTAATAAATATATATTGCTTAGATGTCCAGAAATAGAAGAACATTTATTTGCTTCATTATCATATACTAAATATTCACTTGGATTAGCAAAATTTCGTGTAGATAATGTTGGTATTAATACTGAAAGGTTAGTTATTACAAAATTACCTGTTAGGGAGTTTCATCCTATAGGTAAATTAGCACGATTAACATTGGTATTTGAAACAATCAAGGGTACTTTATATGATTTTAAGGGAGTAAATCATAATATTACATTTGCGATTTATTATTATGAACCTAGGCAAAATATGTTTCCAGAAGGTTCTATATTAAATCCAGAGTACAAAATGAATTATATAGAATATAAATATAACCAACAAGAAATAGAAGGAGATAGTGAAGAAGAAGAAAATGACGAGTATTCTCGTGATAATATTGAAGAATATATTGAAAAAGAAAATGAATATAGCGAAGAAGGTGTAATGCTACAAAAATATAGAAATTATTATGATAAATAAAATTATTATATATTATTTCTCAACCTTATATATCATTTATACTTCTACGTTTCTACGTCTGTGCCTGAATTTTTTTTTAATTCTCTAATTATATCATCTACATCATATTGACGAAGTGTTCCTTTATTAATTAAACTTGTATATTTAGTTTTTAATTTAGTACTTAATGATTCGCATCCTTCTATTAAATCTATTATAGTTGTTTTTTGTGTAGGCGATAAATTTATTAATGGATTTTCTTTATCTGCTAATTCTTTATAAACTTCGTTTGTTGGTATAACTATAAGTGCTTTATCTGTAGTTTTATATTTAGTACCTCTTTTATCGCTTTTAATAGCTATTTCTTTTATTTCATATAAATTAGTTCCTGCTACAGGTGCATCTTCTAGTGTAATAGTTGCTTCAGGTATGGTTCCACCATCGGGTGCTGTAAATGTTATTTTTGGAGGAGTATTAAAAAAATATTTTCCTTTATTTTCTAAGTTTATTTTTGTAATACCTTCAGCATCATTAATTTCTAAATCCTTTACTACAGCTGCAACAGGTTCTTCTTGTACTTGTGTATCTATTTCTGTAAAATTTTCTATAGTTTTATTATAAGAGGTAGATAAACAACCATATAGCAATATAATAAATATAGCAATTGCAAATATTAGTGACATGTATGCAAATAGACTTTCATAATCAAACATTTTATCCATTTAATCTGTAATACTAAAAGATTATTATTTTAATATATTTTTTTTATTTCCACATATAATATAGATATATATTATGACGGAATTAAATATGTTATATGGTGGAAATGATGATAATTTACTTAGCGATAATTTAGATAGTGCGTATTCATCACAGAAATTAAATAAACTATCTGCAAATGATATGATGTCATATGGAGAAGAAAAAACTAATAAGAATCAATATAATCCAAATATATCTTTAGCTTCACAAGTTCAGGGACCTAGTGTTTCTTCTAATGTTAATAATTCTCAAATTCAACAACCTGTACAATTACAGCAACAAAATATGCAACATTCACATAATCAACAATCTGCACAGCAATTTTATTTAAATTCTCAATATGATAATCAATTAAAAAATTATAATTCGTTAGAAAATTCTCATTATACTACAAATGATAATTACAGAAAAAAAGGAAATGAATATAATTTTTTTGATAGAATGAGTATGAAAAAAACAGAGGTCATAAAACTAGCAATGTTTTCTCTAGTAATTGTTTTAGGTATTTCAATTGACCGTATGATAACTTATTATTTATCAAAATATATAGGAGACAATATTCTTACAGATTTCCAAGAATTATTATTACGTTTAAGTTATCCTATTGCAATATTTTTATTACTATGGATTTTTAAAGCAATATAAAATATAAAAAATAAAATATAAAAAATATATATTTAATAAAGGTTATATATAATATGATTGATTACATAGCTAAAATAGTAGTAGGAATACTTATATTAATTCTTATTATAACTTTATTAAATATTTTTCCTAAATTTATTCTATTTTTAATAATAATATTATTCATTGCATTATTCATAATAAATTTTGAGCAATTAATTAATTATACTAATAGATATGTAATAAAAAAAAAAGAAGGTGAAAGTCTAAAAAGTTATTGTACATTAAATAAATATAAAATATTTAATTATTATATTTTATCTGATACCGGAAATTTAACATTATTTGTAATATATTTAATATTATTCATATTGTTTTGGTCTAATAAAATAGTAAATGATATTAGTAGTAATTATCTAAATTCTGAAATTAAAATTCTAGGATTTTATAAATATTATAATAAAGATATTTACAAAAACTATAATTATGAATATGAATGCGTATATGCTATAATGTTATTTATAGCATTATCTACAGTTGTTTATGGATTAAATTTGATTTATTATAATTTGTTGGGATTTAATAAAAAAGAAAATGATGTTATAGAAAATATAAATACAATAACAAATTTATTAAAAGATAATATAAATTATACATATTTAGATTATTATATAAATGAAGAATTAGATAATGCAAAAAAAACAACTGTTACAAATCATAGGGAATTTTTTAATAATTATATAGATTTTATTACTACTCGCAGTAATGATAACACAAAAATAAAAGAATCTATGGAATTATATAATACAAATCCTTCTGAATTTTATTTAAAATCTCATATTACATATAAATTATTTGAATTTGAGCGTAGAGAAAAGAAGGACAGGAATTTAATTAAAAATATATTTGAATCATCTAATTACTGTATTTTTGATTTATTGAGCGGTAAAGATATTGAAGACATGTTTCCTTCAACAATTAATTACGTTAATCCAATTTATCAGATTATATTTAGTAAAAAAGCAGAAAATAAAGAAAAAATACTTGTTAATTATAAAATATTTATAGATACATTGAAAAATAATTATAGTAATGTTAAGGCATATGAAAAAACTAATATATTTTATTATAAATTAGATTTATTATTTACAAAATTTAGTGGATTATTATTCTCTCTATTTGCAATTGTATTTTTCGTAAAAACAGAATTTAAACAAATATTTAAAAATTATTTTAATATTAATATAGACCCTTTAGAATATACAATAGATAAATACAATAATATATTTAAAATAATTTTATTAGTGCTTTCATTATTATTTATTTTAATTTTATTTAAGTCTTAAATAATAACACATATTTATTTTTATTATAATTAATTAAATAAAGAATATAATTATACATATGGATACTGAAGAAAATATAGAAACTCCTATTATGTTTTATATAATAAAAATAATTTTATATATTATTGGATTTGTAATAGTTGTTATTACATTTTTATCAATTATAAATTACTTATTAGATATTTATTACTATATTATAGAATTAATAATTACAAATGAAAATCTATATGATGTATATAGTATAAGATTAAAAGATATAAATAACTATAGATTAATAAATTATATTAAAATTTTTAATGAAAAAAGTGATGATAAAATAATTAAATTTAATAATGAAGAAGATAAATGTTATGATATTAAAAATTTAAATTTTGAAAA
>Ga0194129_10003027_pt1 | contig 23971 bp, 21 predicted proteins | sample TA2KigCa35mmetaG_FD_150862 | JGI IMG/M metagenome (GOLD analysis project Ga0194129, IMG submission 150862) | Freshwater microbial communities from Lake Tanganyika, Tanzania - TA2015038 Kigoma Deep Cast 35m | ecosystem: Environmental > Aquatic > Freshwater > Lake | place: Tanzania: Lake...
ACGCCGCCAGCGTTCATTCTGAGCCAGGATCAAACTCTCAATATCAAAATTGATTTAGGTATCCTCACCCTCAGGTAATTTTTATTACCTTTTTCACTTACGTTATAACCGTGAATTTCAAAGATAAAAACTTTTGACATCTCTGCCGCTTTCACGGCTTCGTTATGCATTTCGCTTTCGAATCAACGAGAAGAATTATACGTTGTTTTTTATGCGTTTGCAAGCGGTTTTTTAACTTTTTTTTAATTAATTATTTTTGAATTTTTTTAACTCAAAAACCGCATCACTGCGAACTAAAACCGTTTCGTTTATGTCAGTGAAGAGAATTATAGAGTAACCACTTTTAAAGTAAAGTGTTTTTTTATCTTTTTTTAAAAAAAATTTAGCCTATTTGTCGCAAAAGCAGGTAACCATGCTAGTTTTACTAGCAATTCAGCTTGTAAAAATAAATCGCTTTTGTTGCCCTGTTTGTGCCAACCTGGATAATATAGGGGGGATAAAAAATCAAACCAGGAGCTCTATATGAATGTATTAACTATCGGCGGCGCCACTCAAGATGTTCTCTTGCACTATGACGGTGCCGATATTATGACCATATCGCAACAACAAGGAACACAATCATACCTGCTATTTGAAGCTGGTGAAAAAATAGAAGTTGATGGTATTGAATTATTAACGGGAGGCGGAGCTACTAACGTAGCAGTGTCATTCAAACGCCAAGGTTTTAACACTGCATGCATTTGTATTGTCGGTAGCGATGAAGCTGGCAATTACATCATCCAAGATCTTCAACGCGAAGGAGTCGATACCCAGTATGTAAAACAGATAACAACAACAGCAACCGGTACTTCTTATATAGTAACATCACGCCACAGTGATCGAACCATTTTTACTTATCGCGGTGCCAATACACACCTTACATTTACTGATATTAACGAAGAAGCAGTGCACAATGCTTCTTATATATATATAACCTCATTGAGCGGTAACGCTGCAGAAATGCTACCAGAGCTGACAACTCTTGCAAAAAAACACCGTATACCGATTGCTATAAACCCGGGCAAAAGCCAACTTGCCAGCAACACTAAGACACTAAAAGAGTCGCTAAAGAATATGGACATTCTTATTGTAAATAGCAGTGAAGCGCGAATCTTAATGTCTACCCTCAGTCGGCATGATAATCTTTTCAAAACAGCCTTCCTCAATACAAAGAGCCAGAATCCTTGCATTCTTAATCAAGCTGACGATACCCCATACCTCCTCAACCAATCAATTGCATGCCAAGGAGACTTTTTTAGCATAACTAATTTCTTTAACACCACGCTTACCATGGGACCACGGATTGTAGTCGTAACTAATGGAGCAAACGGCGTCTATGTTGGCAGCCAAAACATGATGTATTTTCACCCTAGCATTCGCATACCGGTTATTAACACAGTGGGGGCAGGAGACGCATTTGGATCATGCTTTGTTGGCAGCATTATAAATGGCTTATCTATAGAAGAGGCATTAACGAGAGGCATTGCCAATAGCGCATCGGTACTTTCCCACCAGGGTGCAAAAGCTGGTCTTTTAACGGCAACTATGCTTAAAGACAAAACTGCCTCTATAGTTAATAAGCTTCAAACATTTAGCCTGTGAGATACCATGACAAGCTATCTTGCCTCTCTAAAAGCACTCTTCTACGCTTCCCCTTACCGCCTCATAATCCAACTATCCCCGACAGACATTTTTTGTGCGCTTGCCAGCATACACAAACAATCCCTTATCATACATTCTATAGAACACACCCCTTGCACTGACCATGAAATTACTACTACCAGCATTGCCAACCCAACTAAACTGGTAAAACTGATACAAACTTTTCTCTCTCACCACAATCAACCTAATCTTCCATTGGTTTGCTTTTCTTCTATGTTGCAGCCCCCCACCAACAACCCCCAGCATGTTCTACAGCATTTGTTAGCACTGAGCAAGGTTAGTGGTCCCGTTATTGGACTCTATAATAATACACCCTTAACTAAGGCTCTCACCTCCAACGCTATAATACCGTTTACCTCACCAGCAGATACTAGCCTGATCAATTATATTACCAGCACTGATAGTAGAAATTGGCACAAACGATTACGCCATACTTTTTTACTTATCCTTCTTCCCTTTTGCGGTACCCTCAGTTACGTTTTTTTTCAAAAGCACTCTTTAAATACCATCCAGCAACAAGAAAAGCGTCTTAACAATTATCTAAACAGCCTCAAGCCACGCGTTCAACAAGCAAAAGAACTAGAAAAACAAAACAAGCTTTTAACCGACCGCATAAAAACCATTCAAAGTTTGACCACAGAACAGGAGATCATTGCTCACGCTAGCCAGACGATTGCCCAACATATCCCACCAAATACGTGGCTTACCACTATTCGCATTGGTCACCCAGGTGAAGCCAGCAAACAGACAGGTAAAAAAGTTATAGAAACAATCCTTAATAGTAGTGCTAAAACACTTCCTCTGCAGCTTGAAGGCAAGACAACCGACCCTGATGAAATTAGCAAGTTTTTAGAATCACTCTCGATAGGATTGCCAAATAGTACCCTTAGCATTCAACATATTACGCGCGCAAAACAACCAAAAAAAGGTGCTCAAAAACCATCTCCATACCCTTATAATTTTACAATAACAGGAGCCATCCCGACATCCTCATCTTAAAAAATGCATAAAAAGCACTATATCAACCCCGAGGTTTGCTAGCCCCTCATTTTTCTGCTAGCCTGCTGGGAATGTATTATTTTATCGTTTAACCTTAATAACCACGTTGGTTTACATGTTAAAACACAATAACAAAGCGCTGCTTGCATCAAGCTTTCTTGATGAAGACTTGCAAGTAAGCGATGCGCAACGTGCCGAACTTGCTTCTTTATATGAAGATTTTTCTGCAAAGTTTCAAGTTGGCAAAGTTGTTAGCGGTAAAGTCATTGCTAAAGATAACAGCGGTGTATTAATCAGCATCGACTATAAATCTGATGGCCTTATCCCAAACTACGAATTCACCGAACACGAACTCAAGAAGATTCATCTTAATGAAGCACTTGATGTTATGCTTGATCGTCTTGAAGACGAAAATGGTACCGTAGTTCTTTCATACCAAAAAGCTAAAGCTATCAAAGCGTGGGAACGCATTGCTGAGCTGGCTGCTGCTGACGAACCAGTTAAGGGTATGATCACGCACAAAGTTAAAGGCGGACTGAGTGTTGATATTGGTATTCCTGCATTCTTGCCAGGATCACAAGTTGACACACAACGCGTAACCAACTTTGATCAATTTGTTGATCAAGAAGTTACCTGTAAAATTCTCAAGGTAAACAAAAAACGCGGCAATGTTATTATTTCTCGCCGTAAATACCTTGAAGAACAACGTGCAGAAGATAAAAAGAAGGCTCTTGAGCACATTACTGACGAGCAAGTACTGCAAGGTATCGTCAAAAACATCACCAGCTACGGCGTATTTGTCGATGTTGGCGGAATTGATGGACTCTTGCATATCACTGATATGTCATGGGGCCGCATTGCACACCCAAGCGAATTAGTTCGCATTGGTGACACCATTACCGTCAAAGTCATTTCTTTTGATAAAAAGAATGAAAAGATCTCTCTTGGCATGAAGCAACTTGCCCCAAATCCTTGGGAACATGCTGATACTAAGTATGCTATTGGCGCCAAAATTAAAGGCCGCATTTCAAGCATCACCGACTACGGTCTATTCGTAGAAGTTGAAAAAGGTGTTGAAGGCTTAGTGCATATTTCTGAAATTTCATGGACAGAGCGTATTACCAACCTTGGCAAACACTACAATGTAGGCGACGAAATCGAAGCATTTGTTGTAGCGCTTGATAAAGAAAATCGCCGCATGTCATTGAGTGTTAAACAACTCAAAGAAGATCCATGGAAAGCGGTAGCAGAGCGCTTTAAGATCGGCGATAAGATCAAGGGCAAGATTACCAACATCACTGATTTTGGTATCTTTGTTCAGCTTATCGAAGGTGTTGATGGCCTTGTACACATTTCAGATATCTCATGGACAGAACATGTTAGCCATCCAGGCGATCGCTATAAAAAAGCTGATCTGGTTGATGCTATCATCCTTTCCCTTGATCCTGAAAACCGTAAGATTTCTCTTGGTATCAAACAGCTTGAAAAAGATCCATGGACCAGTGTTGCAACTGAATACAAAGTTGGCGACATGGTTGAGGGTACCGTTTCAAAGATCACCAATTTTGGCGCATTCGTGAAACTAGCAAGTGGCATTGAAGGCCTGGTACACATCTCAGAGCTCTCAGAAAACAACGATGTTGAAAAAATCGAAGACATGCTTGCTATCGGACAAGCAGTTAAACTGCGTGTTATTAAGGTAAGCCCAGAAGATCGTAAACTTGGCTTGAGCTTGAAAACACAACGTGAAACAGCTGAGCACGCTCCTCGCGCTGAAAGCAAACCACGTGCTCCACGTGAAGCACGTGAGCAACGCGGTGAACAACAACAACGTGCACCAAGAGAACACAGAGAACCTAGAGAGCAAATGGCTCCTCAAAAAGAGGCTCCTATGAGCAAAGGTTCTTTGCAACAAGCACTTGAAGAACACATGAAAAACAGTAAGGGCGAATAATGATGCAAACAACATTTGCGATTATCAAGCCTGATGCTACTTTAGCTAAACATACTGGCAAGATTATCGATCTCATAGAAAAAGAAGGCTTTGAAGTAGTCGGCTTGAAAAAAGTCCATATGACGCAAGCAAAAGCTGAAGAGTTCTATGCTGTTCATAATGCTCGTCCATTTTTTGGCGAATTAGTGTCTTTCATGACCTCAGGCCCATGCGTATTGTTAGCACTTCGCAAAGAAAATGCTATCGCCGCTTGGCGTGATCTTATGGGCGCAACTGACCCAGCAAAAGCTGCTCCAAACACCATGCGTGCATTGTTTGGAACTAATGTTGGATCAAATGCAACTCACGGATCCGATGCGCCTGAAACAGCGCAAACTGAACTCAAGCTCTTTTTTCCTGAGCTTGTTTAAAGATCAAAAGGGGACGGCGTATGCCGTCCCCTTTTTTGTAACAAAGGAATGCTGATGCAAAAAATGTCTTTGCAAGATTTTTCAAATAAAGTATTTACCGGACTTGTTCTTACCATGATCATTGACGGTATCTGGATTAATCTAGTTTCCAAACCGTTCTACTTAGCTACTCTTTCAAATATTATGCTCAGCCCTGAGCACATGGAACCTCATCAATGGGTCGCTGCAATCATTGCATGGTTAGCTCTTGTAATTGGTATTGTCATCTTTGTTCTACCACAAACTAATCGTTCTAACCTAAAATACGCTGCAACACTGGGAGCGCTCTATGGTTTTGTGGTCTACAGCACCTATGAATTTACCAACTACGCCATTTTTAAGTACTGGCCAATTAGCATCGTTGCCATGGACGTTGCTTGGGGATGTGTGTTTTGCGCTGGCCTAGCTACTGTGCTGACATGGCTACACGGAACTGATTAACGCGCTACTGCAAGCAACAACACTTCGCTTCTGATCGTCTTGGATGAAACACCGTATCCGTATGCACTGGCATTTTCCAATCAGCCTGATCAATAAATGCTGCAAAGACTGGGGTAGCTATGCCCTGGCGCATGATCCATAGATAAAAAGGGCGATTGATAACAAACGCATGATACTCTTTCTCTCCCGGGCCATCTACATCCAGTATTTCCATCGCTGCAGCACTCTCTACGGCTGCCCCTTTGTGATTCATTTGAAATTTAGTTTGTTGTACTGCTTGCCCAATTTCATATAATACGGGACCACGAGAACCTAGAGAACAAATGGCTCCCCCCTTTACAAAATTAATAGGCCCCTGCGCTTTTAATCCTCTCAGCCAGCTAGCATCAACTGCATCATCTATATCCACCATAGGGAATGTAGCACTATCATAGTTTGAAAGCGTACCCTTCGCCCCTTCCCAGCGCGAAATGGCCTCGAGTAATGCAAATCGCTCAAACACCGTATCTCCTTGCGGCATAGCCATACAGATTTCATCGCCATTAGTAGCACGTACCGATAGCACTTCGCTAATTTCGGAACAACCGGTAACCTGATACACTCTAAAATCATGTCCACTTTGTTGCTCAAACCGCACACTTGGATAGTCAACACCGACAGCAGATAAAGACCCTTGATGCCCTATAGTTGGCCACTGAAATTTAATTTTCAGCCTCGCAGCAACATATAAAGCCGCCTCAGAACCAGGAGAGAGTCGCGCACTAAACCCTTCCGTTTCTAAAAATCCATTTACCTTCTCTATATGCTCAGAGGCACAAGTGGCGTACTCATCTGGACTAAACTTATTAAGCATGGCTGGATCAGCATAATAAGCCTCGCAAAGGGCTTTTTGGCTATCATTGATTGCAAGAAAATCCATCGAGACCGTCGATGGCAAATGTATTGTTTGATTAACGGAAATTAATGCAGCTATGAGCGGAATAAGCGTTATTGTTGAGGACACAGAACTCCTTTTAATTAAATCTATACAGAAAGATGTTGCCTAGTGTAACCGAGCTCCAAAACTACCAAAGGCACCGCGCCTGTCAATAATAAGCGTTATGTTTCGCGCGTAAGCCGCAAATTAATTTTATCCAGAATTAAAAACCAGGTACAAGAAGTTAAAAATGCTAAAATTTGCGCTACCAATACTCGATTTGCCTAATTGTGGCCCGCTTGATATTCTTGCTTCGTTAAAATCTTAACCTTGCTTTAGGGCCCATTATGACCATCAAACACATTCTTCTGCACCTGCTCGCATTCACCACCATCATACAAGCTGCTGACTTTACCGCAGAGCATCCATGGGACAAAACACATGCTGATTATGTCTGGCGCAAGAATCTTGATAGCCTTCCACACCAAAATCATGGTTGGTCATCATGGACGCTTGAAGAATACGCTATTAACCTGTACAAAGAGATCACTAATCCGGTAGCACGCAGGAAACGAACGCTGGCTTTCAATGTGTTCAAAAGCGAAGATGCTGCACACGGTACTGCCGGACTCGCCGACAAAACGAATGAACAAGTATGGCATGATTTAACGCTGCTTTGTGGACAAACCGATCTTAACCACTATGTTGCAAAAACAGCATTTCCCACTATTACGGAAGTTGGGATTGTAAACACCTGCCTCATGCTGACCAAGCCAACAACAAATACAACTACTCTCACCGAGCAACAAGAGTTGATAAAAACTGTTGCTGCAAACAATGAGCTGCGCTCTGCATTAGAACATTCCCTGCAAGATTTTGCTCAGCATGAGCATGTCCTCATTAATTTCTGGGATGAACGTGATCATCTTGGCACAAGCGTCAACCGCATGGTGTATTTTGATAAAAATAATCTCGATTTTCTTAACACCAACGAATCAGTCCTCCAACTCAAAGGCCTAACGTTTCTGGGCGGGATGTATACACAATGCGCAATCCAAATGGTTGCCTGCTGCGTATTGGGCTTGTACGGCTGCTTTAAGCTCGCACAAGCTGCAACCCCTGAACCGCTCAATGAAGGGGCTAAGCGATACGTCGGCAACGCTGGTTCTATTTTCAGCACCCTACAAATGATTGACCAACCTACCATCCAAGGCCTGGTAGCACTTATAGCAAGTGCTATGTGCGGTTATTACGCAGTTGATGGGTACACTGACCAGATCAGTGGCATACGTGCCTATCTCAACACCATGTGCAAAATCACCCAACAAATGGCACTTACCATGCGCTCACTTAATGAGTTAATTAACACGCTAGACAAGCATAGCCTACTGAATGACCCGACCTGCAAAACCTTCAAACTGGTACATAGCAGTATCGCCATGCAGCAGTTTTTCCAGCTGGCACAGCAAGCTTGTTTTGACACTGAAGACGCTGCCGTAAGCTTGCGTAACATGGGAATGGTACTCGCGTTTTTAAAACATTTTTTCAACTACAAGCCCATCATTCAAGCAGCCATAACAAAACTCGGCTACATCGACACCATGACGGCATGCGCTAAGAATATCGTAGATCAGCCAGATCGTTGGTGCGTTCCAGCTTTTGTTAAAAACGATACCCCCTACATCGTTGCTGATAATTTTTGGCACCCACTGATCAAGGGCAATCCGATCACCAGCAGCCTGACGCTTGGTACCGACGGTAATCGCCCACATGCCGTAATTACTGGCCCCAATGAAGGCGGCAAGTCAACCACCATGAAAGCAGTCGCCCTAGCAGCACTGTGTGGACAAACGGTTGGCATATGCCCTGCTAAATCATTTTTCATGACGCCATTTGCCTACATCAAAACGTACCTGAATATTAATGACGACATTGGTGCCGGCAATTCCCTGTTTCGTGCCGAATTTAAACGTGCGCAAGAACTTGTAGACACCATAAGCACGGCTAAGCCAGGAGAATTTGGGTTGTTTGTTTTTGATGAGATGTGCAGTGGCACATCACCTGTAGAAGGCGCAGCAGCTGCGTATATCATTGCTAAGCGGTTAAGCAATTTTAATAACTGCTTATGTCTCGTTGCCACCCACTTTGCCAACATGACCAATCTAGAGTTTGATACCACAACCTTTAAAAATTATAACGTCAGAGCAATACAACGTGATGATGGTAGCTTTACTTACCCTCGCATACTTGAAGAAGGGCCATCAAACCAGCATATTGCCCTGGATATCTTGCGCAATGAAGGCTTTGCCGGTAGTTTGATTGATGAAGCACGCGATATGGTCAGAAGCATGACTCTCACGATGTAGCCGCACAAGAGAAAAGGGCTTGGATGCATTATAAATGTTAAATATTATGTTAAAACACCCCAATTAATTGCGCCACAAAGGGAACATTTATACGAAAGCAACGGCAACGTTTCAGACATAAATTGTTTAATTTGCTCAGCAGAGCCTTGCTTTAAAAGAACAGACGTTTGTTGAAGCAAACCACTTAAGAAATTGTATGTATCAACTTGCGTAAGAACGTCATTGAGGGCTTTTCCTGTAATTGCACCAATTACTTCACCTAAAGAAATGTGCTTCGCTGAACATTGCAAACATGAAATTAAGGGTTCATTTTTACTACCATAGCGCTGCTCATAACTTCGGATAGACTCGTATTGTTCTGTTATAAAAGACATAAGAGCAGAAATACGCTCTGGCATTATTGCAGTATTGACGCTACCTATGAGAGCAACATTTGCACACATTAAAATAGCGCACAAAATATATCTTAAACTCATTCCAGCCCCTTAAATTATTTACTCTGCTACAACGCTGATTGTTTTTCTACCACCTTGTAGTGTTTTCTTCAGGGAAAGGACCCCACTTGCCAACTTTCTCACATTGTGGACATGAAATATTAAAACTATTCGCCAAACCAGCCAGCCAATTATCAGGCACCCCTCGCGTTACCATTCCAAATTTCGTTTGCATTCATGACATTGCATGTTCATCGTAGCTCCCCGAAATTCTATTGCGCAATATAGTACTGCAGTAGAAGACCATCTTCTTTAAGTAAAAACGTATATCAAAAACAATACTTTATCAAAAGATAAATAATCTGCGCGGAAAATCGAGCAAGATATTATTTATTCAAAATCTGCAGAACATCGGGCTCGCTTTAGTGGTGCCGGCATTAGCTCTGGCACTCTTACTTTTCGCACCTTTACGTCATGTTCTTGCATAGCCTTGCTTGCCAAACGAGCAGCTTCTATAAAAGCTACTGGATCATTAGGCAATTTAATAAAATGTACGTGTTGTATAAAATACTCTTGAAACAGCAACTCTTGGTGGTGAATTTCTCCTGGCGCCCAAAATTGCATCATATTATCTTTGATAGTACCGTAGATCCCTGGAAGAATTAATTTATTGAATTTTCCCATTTGTGGCTGAACTGGTGCTACTATTCGTGTTCTGGGATGAAAAAACTCACCATTACCCATTATCCCAAGAAATGTTGGCAACGGGGGAATAAAAAATAAACCATTACAGCGATTATTAAATACGTACTCTGCTTTATCAATTTCAAGGGCATAACACGTTTCTCTGCATGAATTTTCATAAGTCGTTGCCCGCCAACCATAGGGAATACTTTTCCCAACACAAATTTTATATACACAAGCACCTTCATCTAATACAAATCCAGCAAAAAGCGAATTACCATATGACAAAGAATGCACTGTCTCCGATGGTTTGTTTGTCAGTAAGCCACTTACAGCATCTAACAACACGCCTTGCAATGCTCTATCAGGGTTATAAAACATACCTGCATCTAGCTGCATTTTCAGGCGTTCTGCAGATTGCCACGGCGGTGTCCGCACTATAGAAGCATAATTTTTTCGATAGCAATCAAAATCAAGCGCTATCATTTCATGAATAACCCCGCCCCTCTTTATTTCATGATCAATACGGTCAGTAAGACATTTTTGATCAATGTTAAGGCCTGTGCGACAAAGGGTACACATAGCTGTAGGCATTGAATATTCTATCGCACGTAAGCTTGTATCTACAGCGTCAAGCTGTAGACCGCATTTTCCCAACCGCCGTACAAAAGAGACTGCTAGAACATCTGCATTTTCATTGATCCAATGCTCTACATCATCGATAGAAGATGTAGTTGCGGCACCATCCAAAATTTCTCTACTTAATGCCTGATTAAGATCCATATGTGTCGCAAAAAGTCCATAGTCACGTCCAATTAGCTTGCCTGGCGCAAAATCACTGGGCGCAATAAGGCTATACACAAGTTGATAATCTTTATCAAAAATCTGTGTTTTTAACGATCGTTGTTCACTATCCAACGTAAATGAAAACGATGGGGCTCCATAATTTGCCAAATCTGTTCCAGCAAAATACGCACCCAAAAAACGTACCCGCGATACAGAGCTGCTATCCAATGTCTTTACTAATTCTTTAAATATTTCTCCCTCATTCGCCCGTGCTACTGAATAATTCAAAAGAATATAGCGATTAATAATTAATGCTGTATTTTTTGGGCTCAGTGTAAACAGCCATTGTAAAGCAAAAAGCTCGTACAATGTTTTAGGGATAAAAATCAAATCAAAATCAGAACCAAGCAGCGTATGTTCATGTATTTTCTTTCTGATGAATAATTTTTCGCCACCTAAAACACCTGGTCTAAATAGCACTTCTGCCTCTTCCGTGGGAATAACACCTGAAGCATACGCTGCACTAGACATTGGCCATTCATAGGTCATCATAATCTTATAAAGTTCAAACTGCTGTTCAGGCGTTGTATTATCCGCCCCAACAGCTTGCAGATTCGTAGTTCCATCAACACCGGGCACCTTTTTAACAATAAGATAATCGGCTTGAAGCCACACCACCATGCAGATCAAAAATAAACTAAAAAAAGTACATCTAATCATTGAACAACCTCCATGTGCACCTATTCAAAATCTGCAGAACATCGAACTCGCTTTAGTGGCGACGCAGGCTCTATAGCTTTCTTCGCTTTTTCTGCAGCTTGACGAGCAGCTGTTAAATAAGCAGCCGGATCACCTGCTGATTTTATAAAACAAGCATGCTCAGCAAAATACGTTTGAAAAAGCAATTCTTGTTCAAACTTGTCACCAATACTGTAAAGATATGAAGGATTTTCTACAACAGTCCGGCCTAAAGCTGCTATGCCCCTTTTCAATTCTCCAGGCTGGGCATACAAGCGAGTCCGCGAGTGAAAAACTTCTCCCCTGCCAAACAAAGCCATAAGCGTTGGCATAGGAGAAATAAAGAGCAATTGAGAGCATGAATCTTTTAGCACAAATTTTTTCTTATTAACTTTAAGTACGTAACAATCGCATGATCCTAATACATAATTACAAGTACAAGCGCCCTTATCTCGAATTGACCCTGCAAATAACGAGTTACCATATGAAAGCGAATGCGCTGAAGGCCGACTATCAAAATCAACAGCGTTACAAAGAGAGCTAACTGCGTCTAATAATCCACCTTCTAAATGAGAAGACAGGGAAGCTCCTCGAACTAAAAAACCATGATTATGTGCATGCAGATCATACTCAGCACTCATCATAGATAGCAGGAATTTTTGCTCATCAAGCAAGAGCCTATTAAAAATATATTTAAACTCCATGCTACAAAAAAAACGTGCCTCATCATCTCTAGAAAAAGAGAGATTGCTAATCACAGGATGAAGCAACGGCACTTGTGAAGTTATGTTTTTGAGTAGTGTTTCAACATGAGTACTACCAGTTTCTTTTATCTGCTGCTGGACAACAGTTGGGTCGTCTAACCCCACACTCAGTAAACACGCTCCCATAGACTGGTTAATTAAAAATATAAGCTGCTGAAGTGTTGTTTTTCTGCATGCCATACCAGGAAAGCGTTTTTGAATAAAAACAGCTACTGCATCGAGGCTAGACCAAAAAGTATCTTCAACTGGATCAGATACTCCTTTAATATCAAGTCCAGCTAAAAAAGCCGCTTGAACATCGTAGCAAGATGCTTTTGCGCTATGTATTTTACCGTTTTGTAAGTAATGAAGTTCTATAAAATAAGCCAATAAATATGCAAAGTCTTGCGCTGGCATATTGAATAAATAATTTAAGGCGCATAATTCATACAGTGTCTTAGGAACAAAAATAAGATCAAAATCAGCACCCAATTGTGGTGCGTCTTGTATTTTTGCTCGAATAAAATCTTGTTCCGCAGAGGCCCGATCAGCAAATAATGCATCAGCCTCCAGTGGAGAAATGTTACCAACAGCATAAGATACACTAGACATCGGCCATTCGTACGTCATCATAATTTGATACAACTTGTTCTGCTGATCAACTGTTGTATTGTCAAGCCCAACAGCCTGCAAAGCCGTGCGACCATCAGCGCCTGCCACTTTTTTAACAATCAGATAATCTGCTTGCAGGCGTGGGACTGCAATAACTAAAAACAAACTCAAAAATAGAGCGCGAACCATATTAAACCTCCCTCATTTCAAGACCAAGCCGTCTTGTTTCAGCCTTGCGTTGTAAGTTTTCACGCAATGTTACAAGGGGCACGGACATACGGATGTAGCCGTCTTTACGCCATTTTTCAATCATAGAGCCGTCTTCTTCTTCCCATAGCTGAAAAACTTCGGGAAAACCAAGATTGGTATACATAGAAATAGCTTTAGTGCTATTTTTTAAGACTTTTAGAGTAACAGTCGATCCTGAATTGTCGCACGGCAACAAGTCAGCCATAGCTTGGAAAAGAGCAGTTCCTACTCCTTGAGTACCTGGCTCCACTTCAATTAATTCAATATATGTTTCATAAGGGACAACTGGTGGCAATTGAGCAGACAGGGTTGCTTCTTCTTCTTTCGTAAGTATCCGCTGCCTCATAATGCCGCCATATTTATTAAATAGTTTCAGCTGCCTATTGCTAAAACATTCACTCCAGGATGGCCCAAATACGATAAAGCCAAGAAATCCTCCGTTAATAGCGCTACGCGCCACCAAACAAGTATGAAAAGGCTGCACAGCAACGTGGTACCCATTAATTCTTCCTGGTTCAACGACCGGCACGTCAGTCTTTTCTATTTCATTTAAAGCAACAATCAATGGGTTAAAAACAGTGTTGATATAAAAAAGTGCAAGCTTACCAATATGCGCTATATCACTTCCCTTTCTTACATCACCAAGATCAAGCGGCCGGTTTATGGGGGCCATCGCTCCTAATCTACGATCAGGCTCCTGCGTATCAACCGCTGGCGAAGACGCTGGAGGCGGTCGACGCACACCTGTTTCAGCAGTGCCGCATTCATCATCGTGCAGTGCATCAACGGTGTCACCAGCGGGAGGCAGCACTATTCTTTCTAGAGTAGCATGAGCAGCATCACGCGCTAACGATTCTACCAGCTGCACATCATCAGCATCATAACGTCTTTTTTTAGCAAATTTTTTTCGTGCATCCACAGCTGTGGCAGGTGCTTGATCAAGCAGAGCTTGTATGGCAACCGAACACCTAACGGGTGCTGCTTCTGCCAACAATTTTTGTAACGCTACATCAGACTCAAATGGAAATCGATCAATTACCGCAGGAAATGATGGAAACAAACCAGCAGCATTAATCGGCAACGCGGTAGCCATGAAAAGGAGGCACCATCGCAAGCGGCGATGATTAAGGAACAAAAAACATAGATTTTTCATGATAACCCTACCAATTTAAAAAACACTAACAACCATTTTTTATCTACATATTACTATTTTTAAATTCTATCATAAATTATACTGAGAGCAATTTTACGATATTTTGTGCATTTTTAAAGAAAAAAGACACTTTTACGGCACTGGCCGCTATACTGGCATCCAGTAAAACCACTTAAAAAGGGAGCCCTGAAGATGAGGATTGTTTTAAAACTGGCCATGGGAACAGCTCTAGCTATAACCGCCTTTTATGCATGGCATTGTGCAACAAAAAAGCAGTCAACACATCAAGGCCCTCCATCAGCAAAGGATTTTTCTATGAATAAAACAACATTAACACTCCTTGATCTCAAGTACCCATTCACCCTCGCTCCACTCCCCTATGATTACAAAGCACTTGAGCCACACATTGATGAAGCAACCATGCGTATTCATCATACTAAGCACCATCAGGCCTATATTGATAATGCAAATAAAGCATTGGAAGAAGTGGCAGAGCTGCAAAAATACACCATAGAAGAGCTTTTGACTAATCTGCCATCACTACCAGAAAGTGTACGCGAGCGCTTACGTAACCACGCCGGTGGCCATTTTAACCACACTATTTTCTGGCAAATGATGGTGCCAAACGCGCAACCTCTACCAACCGAAAAAGTAGCACATGCTATGAATGAAGCATTCGGTTCATTTGATGCATTTAAAGAGCTTTTTAATAAAGCAGCACAATCACGCTTTGGTAGCGGATGGGCATGGCTTTGTGTAAACAAAGAAAAAAAATTAGTAGTAACCTCTACTGCAAACCAAGATACTCCTTTAGCCGCCGGCCTCTTTCCCATTTTAGGGCTTGATGTATGGGAACATGCATATTACCTAAAATACCAAAATAAGCGCATGGATTATATCACTGCATGGTGGGCTGTCATCAACTGGCCCTTTGTTGAAAAACTCTTTACCGATGGGCTAAAAGCTGTTGAATAAGCTAGCTATTGCATTCAGGGAAACACTCCTCCTATGCTAATAAGAGAGACAGATTAGACCGGCAGGGTTGGGGGGGGAAATGAGGGGGTTTCATGCAGCGATGGCAAAAAATTGTCACGTCTTTACTATTATGTTTAATCTTGGTCGCTTTTTCTCACCATGATGGACTCTTTGCTCGCCGTGGCGGTAACAGTAGAGGGGGTGCCCGAAGCAGCCATCGTGCTGCCCGGCAAGCACGTTCTGCTATGCGCCCTAGAGAAGGAAGAATAAGACCTCATACTGGCGTTATTGGCCGACCCACACGCACAGCACCACGAAGCAGACACACAGCAAGCGCTTCCAGTAGCAGCAGCAGCAACCGAAGCACAATCCGCTCTACCCGCACAAACACCTCTCACATTCGTAGAAAATTTGTAAAAAACAATAGTAGGTCACGCAGTTGGAACCGTAGACGAAGTACATGGGGAAACCGCTGGTGGAATCGCGGATGGCGCAGTTCATATTGGGTCGGCCCTTGGGGGCTTATGTACTACCCAACGTCGAGCCTATGGTGGGACCCGTACTGTTATGCTTACTACGCTCGGCCGTTTGGCTGCTGGTGGTATTATGCACCTCATCCAGCTAGCAAAATGAATGTACTAGTTATTGAGAATAGTAACCGTACAGACAGTGGACGCGATAACTGCTGGTTTGCAGTTTATACTGATAACAATGGCATATTAGAACAACAAGAAGCACCACGTGAACTGAACCGCAAGAACCGCAAGTACTATTTTAGCAACCGCTCTCCCAATGATGTTATTGTAATTGGACACACCAAAGGCGCCTTAAAAACGACCCTTGACCAGAAAGCTCAACAAAGCGATCGCGTACAAATCATTCGCCGTGAAGCGCTCAAACAAATTAATGGCAGCAAACCGGTTAAAAATGAACAACTACACAAACGTCAACAAGAAATCAAAAATAAAACACTGGCCGAGCAAGAAAAACAACATGAAAAGGATGAAGGAATTGAGCTTGAACACGCGCACGAGCGGCTTCCTATCAGCAGCCTTATGGACGAAATTGCTAATTAATTAACTCCGCCTAAAGGTATTTTCCGATTATTTGAGCCCACTCAATTATTTTTGTGGTTCTATAACTTCATTAGCAAGCAATTGAGAAAAAGTCTTTGCTGCTTCAGCAAGCTTCATCTCTGGCTCCAGCACCTCTGTGCTTGCCTCTAATTGACCAACGAGTGCAGGCATATCGGTGTGCTCTGGCTGAAGCTCAGGCACTTTATCTTCAACCGCCGGCTTCATGACATCTACCAAGCCCTGCAAGTAGCGCTTAGCTTCAGGCTGTGGCATATAACGAGGACCCTGTGTTTCATCAAATAAAATGAGGCCGTCTCTTCCAAACGAAAACTGTTTAAAATTATTACCAAGGACATCAGCATTCGCCATAATTTCAGGAAATAGCAATAGCCAACGGCCGATATACGGAGCGTGAATAGCACTGTGACTCGGTGCATGTGGCAATTTGCTACCTGCTGGCTTGACGAGTACTTGAATATTACTAATGTGTTCGTGCCCTTTGTAACGACGGTCAAACAACCAGCCTACTTTTTGAACACGGTCACCATGTGAGTACATATTAATCAGTGAACCAATTACATCCATTTGGGGAGCGTACATCAGCTCATCCACTGGCGTTCCCAAGTAAATTGCTCGGTCAATAATATTTTTTTTCTTAAACGCTTCAGATGCTCTATATTCCTCTATTGCCGCCTTCAATCCAGGCACTTCCCGCAGGGTATAAGTATAATCAAAGCCACCATAGAGCGGTACCGGAATAGGGCAAACAAAACTTGCTGAGGTATGAATAGGATGATCATGCCCTAGCGCAATATAAGCCTGTTCAAGTGCATCACGTACTGGTTTAGCTGAAATACCGCCCAGCATTTTTGCCACGGGATCGTAGAGCGCGATGCTAGCCTTATTTACTACATTGCCACCCAAGCTGTGAGCAATAATGGTAATGCGTTCATGACGAGGATAACTCAAAATCAGCTTTGCAAGAGCGTTACCAGCGTTAGTCACATGCTCCACCGTTAAATTGCCACTCCATCCAAACGGTACTACCGCTTCACCAAAACAAGCAGCCTGGCGTTCAATTTCTTTAAAAAACGCCCCTTGGGGTAACCACCAGGTACGCGTTGAGGCAAAGCCCCCATGAATAATAATCACTACCGCATCAAGTCCAGCATAGGTGCTAAGAGCGAAAACAAGAAAACGAAACCAACGAATATTCATAGTAGCAACCAGATGTTACAACGCGCCTTATAACTATTTAAAATCCCTGGTTATTTGTAGCATGCTTTTTTAGTTCTGTTAACCAAAGCGATTTTTACGTCAATAACCACTTAAAATGCTAAGGACAAGCAGGAAGTTGCCATTCTTTAGTCCACTCATCCAATCTTTTCAAATAGCCAATAAGCCTCTCCAGATCAGACAAGCGAATTGAATTAGGCCCATCAGACAATGCCTTTTCAGGATGCTCATGAACTTCCATAAAAATACCGGCTATCCCTTGTGCCACAGCAGAAGCAGCTAACGGAGGTACCAAACGACGGTCTCCGCCTGTAGAAGTACCCATAGCGCCAGGCCGTTGAACAGAATGCGTTACATCAAAAACTACCGGATACCCTGTTTCTTTCATCAAGGCAAAATTACGATAATCAACGACCAGGTCGTGATAACCAAAGGTAGTACCGCGCTCACAAAGCCAAATATGATCATTTCCTGTTGCTGCTGCTTTTTTAGCAATACTTGGTATATTATCAGGCGCCAAAAATTGCCCTTTTTTCAGGTGCACCGGCTTTCCTGTTTGCGCTGCAGCAACCAGTAGATCAGTCTGACGACACAGCATTGCCGGAATTTGTAGCACATCCACTACTTCAGCCACTTGCCTTACCTGGCTTGTTTCATGTACATCGGTAATAATAGGCACTTCAAATTCACGCCGAATTTTTTCAAATATCGTGAGAGAAGCCTCAAGCCCAATCCCTCTGCCTCCAGTTATCGACAACCGGTTGGCTTTATCAAATGCAGCTTTAAAGATGATCTTAAAGCCTAGTTTTACCGATAATTTTTTTAGAAAATCAGCATGCCGTAGAGCAATTTCTTCGCCCTCCAGCGCACACATGCCTAGAATAAAAAAAAGGGAACCTGCGTTCCCTTTAATATCATAAATCCACGAATAAGCGTTATTGCTTGTTTTCATCATCTAGAATTTCGTTAGTAGTGTCTTCGTTCTTCTTTTTAGTCATTTCATCTAAAATGCCATTGATGAACTTATACGCATCTTTTTCTGCAAATTCTTTCGCCAGCTCAATTGCTTCGTTAATTACAATTGATGGAATAGCGCCAGGTCGGGTTAATTCCCACATAGCAATATGCAAAATAAGCTTGGTGCAACACCCTATACGTTCTAACCGCCAGTTCTTCAAGTGAGGAAGTAACTGTTGGTCAAACTGCTCACGTTGCTCAACCACACCCTTTGCAACTAGCACTGGAAATGACAGCCGTGGAATAGTGCATTCAAATGCTTGCTCAAAGTCATCAATAGCGTCTGCTAGCTCCAATTCATAATCAGAACGATCAATCGCATACAACAGGTAAAACGCCAAATGACGTTCATCTCGTCGCGAGCTAAGCTTAATTTTAAGCCCAAGCTCATCTTCTAAATCCTCTTGTGCCTGCTGCGCCGCTAGAGCCTCTTTATCAAGCTCTTCATCAATCGGCAAAATGTTTAAATCTTCAAGGTTGTTTTTCTTGTCGTTCATAGTGATTCTGAGCTTAGCTAACTTTTTCGATGTACTTATCTTCGCGTGTATCTACTTTAATTTTATTGCCTTCATTAATGAAAAGCGGCACTTGTACGGTTACCCCAGATTCAAGTTTTGCAGGCTTGCTGCCACCTTGAGCGGTATCACCTTTAACACCAGGAACCGTCTCAACTACTTCAAGAACCATGAACATTGGTGGCTCAACAAGAATTGGCGCCCCTTGAAAATTGAGTACTTGATAGATAATACCGTCTTTAAGATAACGTTTTACTTGCTCAATTTGGTCTTCATTAAAGCCAACTTGTTCAAAGCTATCTTGATCCATGAACTGGTAGTGTTCATCTTTGTACAAATATTGCATTTGCTTTTGTTCAAGATCTGGCTCTGGAAATTTTTCTGCTGAACGGAAGGTTTCTTCAAGTACGCGGCCAGTAAGAAGATTTTTCATCTTAGTTTTAAGATAAGTACCACCTTTTCCTGGTTTGACCGAATGATAATCAAGAATCAACCATGGCTCATTATTGAACAAAATTTTTGTTGAGCCTTTACGAAAATCAGTTGTAGAAATCACAGCGACCTTTCAAAGATTTGATATACACCTTTAATTGTTGGCAAAACCCAATGTAGATGCGAACTATAGCATAAACATAAAACATTGGCAAAATGAGCGTATTCACCTATTTATTTTTATAAAAGGATGCCCGCAGCCTGGCCTAAAAGGCCAGGAATTGCTTGCTCTTGCTCAGCGGGAAAATTAGCCAGTACATAGGCTGGCACCTGCTCACGATCATCAGGACGATCTATGCCAAATTTAAGTCGCCAAAACAGCGGTCCCACTAAGCCAATAATCGACTTAAGCCCATTGTGGCCTTTGTGTGAACCACCAAGCTTTAATACCAGTTGTGAAAATTTTTTCTCCAGCTCATCATGAACAACTACTATTTCCTCAGGCTTAACCCCTTTTTTAGTCAACCATGGCAGTACTTGCCCTGAGCTATTCATATAGGTTTGTGGCTTAATCAGATACACATCATGCTCAAACCCAGCGGGCCGAATAGTAGCTAAAAGCATATTGTTTGTTTCACGCCATGAGCCGTGATAGAGCTGGGCCAATTCATCTACCACACGAAAACCAATATTATGGCGATTACGATGATATTGATTACCGGGGTTACCTAGCCCAATGATGGCACGAATGTGAAATTTATTATAAGAAGGTTCCACGTTGGTACTTTCAAATTTACATATTAATTTTTAAGCGCAAAGCATTGCTCAACAGACTTGTAAGATCAATCATAGTAGCAAATGGAAAATCAGACTTAATCAGTGAATTAGTAAAAAAAATACCATCAAAAGCTGCTTGTTGTAAGCGAATTTCAGCACCAGGAGAAATAACCGCATGAGTAAAAAGACCAAACACCTGCGCAGCCCCTTTTTCTTTAAGCATTTTAGCTGCAAGAGCAGCTGTTTGCCCGGTTGCTACTATATCATCACGAAGCAAAATAGTTTTACCCACAACACTTTCAGAAGGCTCTTTTATATACACCTCACCACATTCTTTGCGGTATTTTTCCATAATAACTACAGGTAGATGCAAGCGCTCTGCCAAACTGATTGCTCGAGCGGCTCCGCCTGCGTCTGGCGATACAACTAATGCATCTTTTAATTCGACCAACTTAGATACTTGCTCTAGCCACACATCATCTGAAGAAAGTGAGTGCACAGCGGCCAACTGGGGACATTCAACATGCATGTCCACGACAAACATAGTAGCCTTTTTGAATTGTTGCATTTGGTCTAACAAGAGCCCTACTGCTGTAGCCTCTAGCTTACAAGATCTGGCATAAGGCAAATAAGGCATAAGCACTGTTATTTCACAAATACCTTCTACAGCAAGTTGCTTTAAAAGAATGATTAGCGCTAGTAATTCTATATGGATATCTCCACTACCGGTATGTAAAAAATCAATTACTAGCACTATGTGTTGTATATCTTGTAATAAGGGCAAGGCCAAGGCAAATTCACCATCAGCAAAACGACGGTGAGAAATTTTTTTATGCGGCAGCAAAAGTGCTTTTGCCAGCGTCGGCGCAAGAATACTTTCAGAGAAACTCAGAATGGAAACAGACATTAGACCCCAAAGAAACGCTGCCACCAAGCTTTTGCTGTAGTTACTGGTGCTGCATACTGCTTTGCAAGTTTGATCAACTCAGGAAGCTTTGTAAGCGAAACAGAAATCCGCTTCCACTGTGTGAACGGGATAGCTGGAATACCGCATACCGTTTCACCTGCAGCAATATTATGCATAACAGCACTCTTGGAAACAATCTTTGCCCCATCCCCAATAGTTACATGGTCTTTTATGGCTACTTGGCCGCCAATTTGACATCCATTACCAATTACCACGCTGCCTGCAATACCTGTTTGCGCTAAAATGGCGCAGGAGGCACCAATGCTTACATTGTGGGCAATATGCACCCCATTATCAATTTTTGTGCCATCACCAATCCGCGTTTCGTTAAACATAGCGCGATCAATCATACAGGATGCACCTATTTCTACACCCTTGCCAATACGCACAATCCCGATATGCGTTAGCTTGCGCAACCCTTGGGAAGATACCTGATAGCCAAAACCATCGGATCCAATAACTGCATTTGCATGAATAATACTACCGTCGCCAACAAGACAACGAGAAAGAATTTTTGCCCCAGGGTGGATAATAGCACCATTCCCAATCACTGCCCCTCGACCAATATAAGCCAAGGGATGCACTACGGCGTTATTGCCAATCACAACACCAGCATCAATAACAGCAGAGGGATGAACAGTTGCTGAGGGTGCAATAGTCGCTGCGTCGTAGTGGCACTGCTGAATAATATAGGTTGTGAGCGCATCATACGCCTTAACCACATCAGCAACAACAATAGTTGGCTTTCCTGGAATATCACACCCTGCAAGTACTGCCCCCGCACAGCTATTCTCAACCGCTTTGAGTGAAACTGGATCAAACACCGATGCGTCGCCACGATCAAGCACGATAGCTAGATCTGTAACTCCTGCGTTTTCCAATGACGTTATCGCTTGCAAAACAAGTGACTGGTCAGCTGTGCAGGCCTTTACATCAGGCAATACAGCAAGAATAGTGTGTAGGGGCAGGCTAATATTCATAACTATAAACTAAGCTGTTTTAACTTTTGCTTCAGGAGTCGCTGTGGACTTAGCAAGCGTTGCTGCTTTTTTTGCTGCTGCAAATTTTTCATCTACAGCTTTGAGTACATGCTCAGTTTTGTCGATGCTGTTTGAAACAAAAAGTACGCCTGGTGCATTTTTGTCGATAATCGCCGCATAACCTTCTTGGTCAAAAACATTGTGAATCACCTTCATTTGGCGATCACGCAATGCAAGTTGCTCTTTTTGAATGCTTGCACGCAGTTGCTCTTCTTTGTCTGCAAACGTGCGCTCATAGCTCTTTCTGGTATTTGCTAGCTCTTCTGCTTTAAGGTCAAATGCATCTTTACTAAGCACTTTTGCTTGTTTGTTCAAAGCCTCTTGTTTGTCTACAAGCTCTTGTTGTGCTTTTTTGATTTCTACTTGGAAAGCATCAATTTTTTGCTGAATTTTCCCAGTAACTTCTTGCCCTTCAAGTGATTTTTGCATAATCGCTAATGAATCGATTGATACAATTTTATTTTGTTCAAGCACTGTCTTTCCTTCTCCATGAACGCTTCCTACACCACTGATTGTTAGTGCAGCAGCTGCTGCTAGCAATCTTTTCATGTGTCTCTCCCTCTAAAAATTACACTCATCTAGACAGACGTCAGGGTAACTTTTTTGCAGGAACGCGTCAATGTGAGGAATGCTAAAAAATTAATGCTTAGCAAAAAGCTCGCAAGACAAACGCAAAAAGGGGCGCATTCGCGCCCCCATAGTACAAACTAGTGGTTAAGTTGCTTATTTTGCGTCATCAAAAAACGCTTTTGCGTCATTTAATACCGTCATAACCTGCGCAGCCTCATCTGAAGAATTTTTATCTGGGTGATATTTCATAGCAAGCTTTCTATAGGCTTTAATAGCATCATTTTTTGAAGCATCTTTGCCTATGCCCAGAACATAACATGCTTCTTTTTCCGTCATTTCTTGGCTTGGCGCTTCTGGGGCTGCTCGGCCAGCAAAGCCCCCAAACATGCCCATTGGCATAAATCCATACTGCTTTTGTCTCGCTTCGTACTGCTTCATCGCTGCTTGATACTGACGATCAGCAGCCTGCCGCGCTGCTCTAAATTCCATCACACGCGCAAAGACAGGGTCATCATAAACAGGAGCTGCTGGCGCTACTGGTACCTGCTGTGGTGCTACTGCTGGTTTATGAACGTCGTAATCCGCATGTTGAGCAGCTCTTTTGGCTTGACGCTCTGCTTCCGCCCTGGCGCGATCTGCTGCAACGCCTGCTTGCCGAGCGCGCTCTTCTTCTGCACGAATTGCTTCCATGTCATCTTCGTCCACTGTTGCTCTTGCAGAGGCAGCAACGGGCTCTAATTCTGCTTCGGCTGGCATTGCAGCTGCTACGTGAGCAGGTACTACTGGTGCAACTCGGTGAGGACTACTGGCTGCAAGCATTTTAGCATCTGCAACTTCTTTTCTGAGTAAAGGGCTTATGTCCTCACCAAATGAATAAATATATCGCATCTGAGCCGCAGACCATACGCCTGTGCTTGAACTTAATTCATCAAGCGCTCTTTGCTTTTCCGCATACGGCATTGAGTCATTTTCCACAAGCGAAGCAACCTCTGCCCTGAACACAGCTATTTTTGCATCTGTAACTTCTTTTCTAAGTAAAGGGCTTATGTCCTCACCAAATGGATAGATGTATCGCATCGCACCCGCAGACCATACCATTGTACTTGAACTTAATTCATCAAGCGCTCTTTGCTTTTCCGCA
>Ga0194129_10003031_pt1 | contig 23944 bp, 24 predicted proteins | sample TA2KigCa35mmetaG_FD_150862 | JGI IMG/M metagenome (GOLD analysis project Ga0194129, IMG submission 150862) | Freshwater microbial communities from Lake Tanganyika, Tanzania - TA2015038 Kigoma Deep Cast 35m | ecosystem: Environmental > Aquatic > Freshwater > Lake | place: Tanzania: Lake...
GCGTTGATCACGAGGTGTCCCGCGCCCTCGCCCTCGCCCTCGCCCTCGCCCTCGCCCTCGCCCTCGCCCTCGCCCTCGCCCTCGCCCTCGCCCTCGCCCTCGCCCTCGCCGGGCGTCCCCCCGTCGCAGGTCGCCGTCGCGGCGAGCGCCGGCACCAGGGCACACAGCACGAGCAGGAATCGGTGCTGGAGACGGACCGCGTACAACATGCCGCCAAGCTTACCAGCGCATCGCTCGTCGTCGAACGGTCGGATCGTGTTGAGCCGGCAGAGGACGGCGCCGTCGTTGCGCCAGCCCGTCGTCGCGCCAGCCCGTCGTTGCGCCAGCCTGTCGTTGCGCCAGCCTGTCGTCGCGCCAGCCTGTCGTCGCGCCAGCCCGTCGTCGCGCCAGCCCGTCGTCGCGTCAGCCCGTCGTCGTGTCAGCCCGTCGTCGCGTCAGCCCGTCGTCGTGTCAGCCCGTCGTCGTGTCAGGCGGTGGGGCGGCGACGTGTCGAGCGCACAATGGCGGCCATGTCGGCGACGATGGCCTTCAGCTCGGCGTCATTCCACGGCTTCTCGATGAAGCGGTGCACCTGACCCTCGTTGTAGGCCTGATTCTTCAGCTGGGACTTCGCCGCCGTCAGCTTCGACTTGGTGGCCAGGTCGAGAGGCTGGCTGGCCGGGGCGTTAGCGGTCGCCGGCGTCGGCGGCGGCAGCGCGCCGACACCGCTGAGCATGACGCGCATGACGTGACGGTGCTTCTGGAAGAGCTCTTCGAAGAACTGCACGCCAGTCATGCCAGGCATGCGGTGGTCGCAGACGGCGATGTCGATGCGGTGCTGGGCGACGAGCTGCAGCGCGTAATTCGCGTTGTTCGCGAAGTGCAGGTCGTAGGGCTCTCGCGAGAACAGGCGTCGCAGCGCGGCGAGCACGAGGTCGTCGTCGTCGACAAACAGCACCCGGACTTGAACGTCCATCTCGCCTGCCTCCGCGGGTCGTTGCGGTCCGGCCCGCCCAAACGCGCTATTTGTTCGTTAGCGCCGAAGCCGTGAAATGTCGAGCCCGACGTCGCCCTTGCCGTCAGCCGCTGCCGGCGACGATCTGGCCAGACCCACCCGTGGCGCCCGCTTCGGGCACGCGGCGCGAACCAGCCCGGGTTTGTCGCTTGTCGTGTCGAACGTGGCGGTCGCGATCATGGTCCGGCTCCGGTGGAATGCGCGGAACGGTCGAGGGAGCAGCGGCGATGGTGAACCTCGATGTGGCAGTCCAGGAATTCCTGATCGAGAGCCGCGAGCACCTCGACCAGCTCGACCGCGACTTCGTGGTGCTCGAGACGACACCGGGCAACCGCGACAAGACGGTCGCGATCTTTCGCACCATCCACACCATCAAGGGCACCGCCGGCTTCCTTGGGTTCAACAAGCTCGAGAGCCTGACTCACGCCGGCGAGCACCTGCTGTCGCAGGCGCGTGCCGGGACCATCCTGTTGGACGCCGACCTCACGTCGGCGCTGCTGGCGATGGTCGATCGCGTGCGCGCCACGCCGAAGCTCGTCGAGTCCACCGGCAGCGAAGGCGACGTCCACCGCGCCGCTCTGAGCTCGCGGCTGAACGATCTGCGCGCGTCGCGCTCGGGCGGTCCGCGCCCGGCGTCGCCGCCTGCGACTGCGCCGGCGGCGACGCCGAAGGCGCCATCGACCCCGGCCGCTCCCGCGCCACCGACCGCGACCACCGCGCCGCCGGCCCCGTCGTCTCCGGCCCCGTCGTCTCTGGCCCGGCCGTCGAGTCGCCGGCGACGCCGGCGTTCTCGGCGCCCGCGCCCGCCGCGCCTTCGGCCGCCGCATCGTCGACGCCCGCCCGACCGGCAGCGGCGGCCGCTGCGCCGGCCCACGACGCGTCGCCGTCGGACCTGAACGTGCGCGTCGACGTGGGTTTGCTCGGCTCGAAGACCAGGCGTTCTCGAGCGCGGCGCAGCGGCTGCGCTTGGCCACCACCGAGCTGCAAGAGAACGTCATGAAGACGCGCATGCAGCCCATCGGCGCCTTGCCAGGCAAGCCGCCGCGCGTGGTGCGCGACCTCGCCGGGCAGCGCGGCAAGCAGGTGCACATCGAGACGGTCGGTCAGGAGACCGAGCTCGACCGCACCATCCTCGAGGCCCCCAAGGACGCGCGGACCCACGTCGTGCGCAACAGCATCGACCATGGCCTCGAGCTGCTCGAGGTGCGCGGCGCCGCTGGCAAGCCAAAGACCGGCACGCTGACGCTGCGCGCGTTCCACGAGGGCGGGCAGGTCGATGTCGAGCTCGCTGACGACGGCCCCGGCGTCACTGTCGAGGCCGTCAAGCGCAAGGCCGTCGAGCGCCGGCTCGTCTCGCGCGTGCGCGCCGCGCGCATGATTGACTTCGAGCTGACCCAGCTCATCTTCCTGCCCGGCTTCTCCACTGCCGAGCAGGTCAGCAACATCTCGAGCCGCGGCGTCGGCATGGACGCCGTGGAGGCCAACGCCGAGCGCATCGGCGGCACCCTCGGTGTCGTCAGCCGTGAGGGGCAGGGCACGACCCTGCGCATCAGGATCCCGCTGACGCTGGCCATCATCCCGGCGCCGGTCGTCGCCAGCGACGGCAAGCGCTACGCGATCCCCCAGGTCAACCTCCTCGAGCTCGTGCGCATCGAGGAGGACGCCCCGCCGGGCATCGAGCGCATCCGCGGCAGCGCGTTCTTCCGGCTGCGCGGCGCGCTGTTGCCGCTGGTCCCCCTCGGCGACCAGCGGCGCGGGAGGGCCACCGGCAGCGCAGCGTCGCCCCGGGGCGCGGGTGAGCGCGAAGCCGACTGCGCGCGCGTGCGCGACCTGCTGCCGATCCTCGCCGGTCTCGTCGCTGAGGGGACCCCGGTGTCGGAAAGCGACGACACCGCCGGCTCACTGGACGCGTTGCTCGGCCGGCGGCTGCCCGCCGCCGCCGCCGCCCTCGCCGCCCACCGCGCCTTCGTCGACGGCGTGCACGCGGCGTTGCACGCCAGGGGTGTGGGCGACGTCGGCGCGGCCTTCCGCCTGCTCGGCGAGTTGACATCGCTGTCTTCGCGGCTCGACGAGGCGCTCGCCGCCCTGGCGACCCGGTCGGCCGACGACGCTGGCTCCAGCTTGGTCGTGCTGCAGGCCGACGAGCGGCTCTTCGGCCGGGTGGTCGAGGCGGTGCTCGACAACGAGGAGATCGTGGTGAAGCCGGTCGGCAAGGAGCTGAAGAGCATCGCCGTCTTCGCCGGGGCGACGCTCAGGGGCGACGCTCGCGTGGCGCTGATCCCCAGCGTCGCCGGCCTCGCGCAGCACGCCGAGGCCATCGATGTCGACCACGCCGACGAGCTCGACGACGCCGAGATCGACGAGGCGAAGCTGGGGGCCCAGCAGGCCGACGAGCAGCAGACGCTGCGCTTGGTCTCAATGGGGGACGACGAGCTCATGGCGATCCCGTTTTCGGCGGTGGCCCGCATCGAGGAGTTCGCGTCCGACAAGATCGAGCGGCTCGGGCGTCGGCCCGTGGTCCAGTATCGCGGGGCCATTCTGCCGCTCGTCTAGCTCGGCCCGGTGCTCGCCCAGCGGGCCGCCACCGAGGAGCGCCGGCCGGTGCAAGTGGTCGTCCACGCCAGCGGCGAGCGCACCGTCGGCCTCGTTGTCCACGCGATCCTCGACGTCCTCACCGAGTCGCTGCAGATCGACCGCTCGGCGGCGCGAAGCTCGGTCGTCGGCGCCGCCGTCCGACACCCCACGAGCACCCCGTACAGGAGAAGCCGATGTGCACCACGAACGACGCCGGCGCCTACAAGTCCTCGAAGTCCCAGCCGCCGCGCAGCGCCACGACGACGATCCGCGCCACATCCGCGACGACGGCGCCGCGGCGCGCGCCGACGGCCGGCGCGGCCGTCGACGCCAGCGGTCACCGCGATGATCCCGTCGACGCCCGCCGCTACCGCCTTCTGCCCGTGGCGCAGCGAGACGACGCCGCGGAAGAGCAGCATCTTGTGCTCGTGAGCGCGCTTCACCCACGTTGCCGGGGTGCCGTCGCTGGTCAGCATCGCCGGCCCGGCGAAATCTTCGCAGGCCGCGCAGTCGGACTCGAGGCGGGCAGGGTCTCCGAGGCCGATGGTCAGGTCGATGGCGAAGGGCTTGTCGGTGCGCGCGCAGATCCACGCGAGGTCGTCACGGAATTTCTCGGACGTGCGCGCGTTCGAGGATGGCATCGAGCCGAGGACGCCCGCCTCGGCGCCGGCGACCATCATCTCCTTGTTCGAGATCAGGAACATCGGCGCGGTGGCCAAGGGGTGACGCAGACCGAGCTTCTTTTGCAGCGGGGTCGACAGCTTGACGGCGAACGTGGCGCGGCGTCGACCGCGTGTTGTCGGCGACGGCCGACCACGACCTTGCCGCTGACCTCTCTGTCCGACGTCACCGTCCGACGCCACCGTCCGACGCCACCGTCCGACGCCACCGTCCGACGCCACCGTCCGACGCCACCGTCCGACGCCACCGTCCGACGTTCCCGGAGGACGGTCAGCTGCCGAAGCGGGCGACGAAGGCGACGTAGCCCTCGGCCAGCCGCACGCGGTCGACGCGCAGCGCCCGCGCGATCTGGGTCAGGAACCCGCGAAGGTACACGCGCGCCGGCAGGTTCTCGAGGTCCTGGTCTTCGATGGCCTGCAGGTAGGGGCGACGGATCTTGGTCAGCTCCGCCAGCTCGTCGAGGCTCAGCCCGCGCGCCTCGCGCAGCTTCTTCAGCACCTGACCGTTCACCTCGCCGTCGAGGGCGAAAAAACCCGCCTCGAACGCCGGCGGCGACGTCGCCATGGCCAACGTCGATGGGCGCGCTGTGGTCGGCAGCGTCGACGTCGTCGGGGGCGTCGTCGGGGGCGTCGTCGGGGGCGTCGTCGGCGTCGAATCATCGAGCACCGGCGCGAGGAATTTGAGCGACGGTGACTGCGGCAGGCGGGCGGGGATCGTCGAAGGCGCGGTCGTGGCCGTCGTCGTCGAAGCCGTCGAAGGTGCCAGCGGGGCGGGCGTGGGGAACAGCGAGGACGCCGGCAGGCCGATGGCGCGGTCGTAGGAGGCGCGGCGCTCGACGTCGGACAGCACGGCCCACGCGGCCTCGATGTCGGCGCGGGCGCCGTCGATGGCGAGGGGGTCGAGCAGGAAATAGCCACCGAGGGTGCGCCCCTCGACGAGGGCGAGGCTGCGCTCGTAGGCGGTGCGCAGCTCGTCGACGTGGGCGCTGGGGCCGACGTCGAGGACGTCGTACCAGGTGGCGGCGCCACCGCGGGGGTGGTCGGGCAGCGCGGTGCGGGCGGGTGCGGGCGGGCTCGACGTCACGCGGCGGCCTCGGCGGCGCCAAGCTCGGCGAGCAGGCGGTCGGCGACGCCGTCAAGGGCGCGCTTGATCGGGGCGTCGGGAGCGATGGCGGCCAGCGGCTTGCGGGCGCGCACGGCACGGCGCACGGCTTCGTCCTCGGGCAGCACGCCGAGCACGCGGGCAGGGACGCCGAGGAAGCGGCGGCAGGCGCTGGCCATGTCGCGAGCGACGGTGCCGTCGTCCTCGCCCTGGGTGCCGCCGGCGGCGGCGGGCAGGGCCTGGTTCAGGAGCAGGCAGGGCTCGAAGCGCGACATCTGGGCGCGCACCTGCCGGCCGACGTCGGGGTTCTTCTTCTCGATGGCGGCGAGCAGGTCGGCGGGCGTGTGCACGCCGAGCTCGTTGCGCTGGCTGCGCGCGGCCTCGAGGATGTCGGCGATGCCGTAGGCCTTCTCAACGGCGGCGAGGCGGCGGAAGAACGCGGCCTTCAGGAAGCGGTAGGCGTTCTCGACGCTGGTGGGCTCGGGCAGCACGACGAGGATGCTCGTGTGTGCGATCAGGAAGAAGTCGAGGGTGTTGAAGCTCGTGCCCGCGCCCAGATCGAGCACGACGACATCGACGCCGTCGGCGCGACCAAGCTGGCGCAGCAGCCGCATCTTGGCGCTGTGCTTTGGGTTCGCCGCCGAGATGTTGTCGAGGGCGCCGGACACGAAGCGCAGGTTCGCAAACGGCGTGTTCACCGCGACGTCGTCGAGGTTCGCCTTGCGCTCGACGAGGTCGGACAGCGTCGCCAGCGGCGGAGGGACGCCGAGGATGGTGTGTGCGTTCGCCCCGCCGAGGTCGGCGTCGACGAGCAGTGTCCGCTGGCCGCGCACGGCCATCGCCACCGCGAGGTTCGTGGACACGAGCGTCTTGCCGACACCGCCCTTGCCGCCGCCCACCGCAATGATTCGCGCCGCCCGCTTTTCGGACATGACGCAAGTGTAGCCACCGGTGCCCTGGCAGATCACGAAAACAGCTCACGAGCGCCGCCAGGGTCGTCTTCGGCTCCGAGGGGTGGCGTGGCGCTGGCGCCCACAGGGCCGCTGCGCTTGCGGCGTCGGACTCTGGACGCCACGATGCGCTCATGCCTGCCCCGCGCTCTTCGACGTCGCCGGCCACCTTCACTGGCACCGCCGACTATCTCGCCTCCGCCGACCTGCAGGACGCCGTCAACGTCGCCGTCGCGCTGCAGAAGCCGCTGCTTTTGAAGGGTGAGCCGGGCACCGGCAAGACGCGGCTGGCCGAGGCCGTCGCCGCCCAACTCGGTCTGCCGCTGCTCGCGTGGAACATCAAGTCGACGTCGAAGGCGAAGGACGGCCTGTACGTCTACGACACCGTCGCGCGCCTGAACGACGCCCGCTTCGGCGACCGCGACATCCGCGATATCCAGCAGTATATCAAATATGGGCCCGTAGGCCGCGCGTTATTATCCAAAACGCGCGTGGTGCTGCTCATCGACGAGATCGACAAGGCCGACATGGAGTTCCCCAACGATCTGCTGCATGAGCTCGATCGCATGAGCTTCGCCGTCGACGAGACCGGTGCGGTGCACACGGCGGAGCAGCGGCCAGTGGTGATCATCACGTCGAACAACGAGAAAGAGCTGCCCGACGCCTTCTTGCGCCGCTGCGTGTTCCACTGGATTGCGTTCCCCGACCTCGAGCACATGCGCGCCATCGTGCGGGTGCACCACCCCGACGTCGAGGACAAGCTGCTGCAGACGGCGCTGGTGCGGTTCTTCTGGCTGCGCAAGCAGGCCGATCTGCGCAAGCGGCCGAGCACGTCGGAGCTGATCGATTGGATCGCGGCGCTGCAGCAGACCGGCGCCGGCATCGAGCGCCTCGCCACCGACATCCCCTTCGTCGGCCTGCTGCTGAAGAAGGAGTCCGACGTGCAGCAGCTCGTCAACATGAAGGACACCACGCGCGGCCTGCGCATGTAGCCCGCTCGCCTTCCCCGACGTCGACGTCGGCGTCGCGGCGGTCTCCTGGAGCCTGATGTTCCTCGCCTTCTTCTACGCGCTGCGCGCCCACGGCATCCGCGTGTCGACGACGGAGTGGCTGTCGTTGGTGCAGGCGCTCGGGCGCGGCTTCGACCGCGCCAGCCTGTCGACCTTCTACACGCTGTCGAAGAGCCTGCTGGTCAAGCGCGAGACGCAGTACGACGCCTTCGATCGCGCCTTCGCCGTGACCTTCGAGGGGCTCGAGGGCACCATCGACGTCACCGACGAGCTGCTGTCGTGGCTCGACCAGCCGATCCCGAAGCAGGAGCTCAACGACGACGAGCGCGCGCTGCTGCAGGCGATGGACACGGAGACGCTGCGCGACGAGCTGCGCAAGCGGCTCGCCGAGCAGAAAGAGCGCCACGACGGCGGCAGCCACTGGGTGGGCACCGGCGGCACGTCGCCGTTCGGCCACGGCGGGCAGAACCCGCAGGGGATCCAGATAGGGGCCACCGGGACGGGTGCGCGCTCGGCGGTGGCCGTCGCCGGCGAGCGCCGGTTCGCCAACCTGCGCGCCGACCGCGTCCTCGACGTGCGCCAGCTGGGCGCGGCGCTGCGCCGGCTGCGTCGCCTGGCCCGCGACGACGGCGTGCCCGAGCTCGACGTCGAAGCGAGCATCGATCAGTCAGCGAAGCAGGCCGAGATCGAGCTGGTCTTTCGCCCGCCGAGGAAGAACCGCGTGAAGCTGCTGCTGTTGATGGACGTCGGCGGCTCGATGGACCCGTACGCCGACCTGTGTTCACGGCTCTTCGCGGCGGCCCACCAGTCGACGCACTTCGCGGCCTTCAAGACCTACTTCTTCCACAACTGCGTCTACGAGAAGCTCTACACCGACCTCGAGCGCGGCGACGGCGTGTGGACCCGCGACGTCGTGGGCGGGCTCGATCAGACGTGGCGCGTCGTCGTCGTCGGCGACGCCTGGATGTCGCCGTACGAGCTCTTGCAGGACACGAGCTACTTCACGTTCGGTGACAAGAAGACGCCGGGGATCGAGTGGCTGCGACGCATCGCCGGCAAGGCGCGAGCGTCAGCGTGGCTGAACCCCGAGGGCCGACGCATCTGGGGCGCGCCGACGGTCAAGTCGATCCGCCAGATCTTTCCGATGTTCGAGCTGACTCTCGACGGGCTCGACCGTGCCGTCGACCACCTGCGCGGCGCGCGGCCGGTGGAGCCAGGGGCGGACACCCCCTCGTCGTCGGGGCGCTGACTCCGCTCACCAGCGCTCGCCGCGCTGCGCGAGCCAGGCGCGGCCGAAGAAGAACTGAAACGGGATATGCAGGCGCGCCGCCCACGACGCCTCGGTGTGCAGGCCTTCGGGGGCGCTGAACTGCAGCAGGTCGACGCCGAGCCGGTAGCCGCGGACGACGAGCAGGTCGCGCATGGCGTTGGTGGCGTCGTAGTTGTCCCGCGGCCAGCCGCTGTCGAGGTAGAGCAGGATGTCGCGCCGCGGCTCGTGGGCGATGCGGTCAAACAGGTCGTCGAAGACGCCGAACGTGCTCGACAGGCACGCGGCGCGGCCGAAGACGTCGGGGTGCTGCCAGGCGAGGTACAGGGAGACGACGCCGCCCAGCGACGACCCCATGACGACGCTGTCGTGGGGCCCGGGGCGGGTGCGGAAGTGCGCGTCGACGTAGGGCTTCAGGTGCTCGACCACGAAGCGGCCGTAGGCCTCGTAGCCGGGCTTCGTGTAGTCGCGCATGCGGTCGGCGGTGTGGATGCCCACGACGATGGCCTTGCGGATGGCGTTCATCTGGTCGAGGCGGTCCATCGTCTCGTCGACGCGCCACTCGTGGCCGGCGAAGGCCTCGTCGGGGAAGAACAGGTTCTTGCCGTCGGCCATGTAGACGACCGGGTAGCGGCGCAGCGGGTTCTCGGCGTAGCCGGGCGGCGTGTAGACGCGGATCGAGCGGGTGACGCCGTGGACGTCGAAGGGCAGCGCGGCGGAGACCCGCCCATGATCCGAGCCCTCGAAGTACGGAAACAGCGACGGGAACGGCTCGTGGGCGTTGAGCACGTAGTTGGCGCCCCGCGCCCACAGGAACTCCGTGCCGCGGCGCAGGCAGGGCTTCAGCGCCAGCGTGGGTCGCACGAGGTCGACGACGAAAGTGGCGACGGTGGCGCTGGCTTCGACGGGCTCGACGTCTTTGTCCCAGTCGTGCTCGGTGCGCAGGACGACGCGCCCGTCGCTGACCGGGAAGTTCACGTGGATTTTCATGGTGCGTTCCTGTCGCGACCGGTCGCCCACGCTGCCGTGGGCAGGTGCGGTCAGGTGCGGTTCAGCGGGTTGCCGTCGGCGTCGCGGAAGTTGCCGACGAGGATCATGATCAGGTCGACGAGCGCCCAGACGCCGCAGCCGCCGCCGGTGAGCAGCTGCACGACGCCGATCATCGTGTGGCCCGTGTAGAAGCGATGGATGCCGAGGTAGCCGAGGAAGAAGGCCAGCAGCAGCGTGGCCAGCCAGTTGCGTCGTTTGGTCTCGGTCACGGTCCCACCCTTCGTCGTGCGCGTGGTCGTCGCGGCGACCGCAGCATAGCCTCCGCTGCGGCGCGCGGGTCCGCGCGCCCCCCCGACGTCTCGCCCGCGACGCGGCTCGCCGTCCCGCGGGCCGGTGGCCTTCAGGGCGACGGCGGAAAGGTGACGACGAAGCCGGCGCCGTCGGCGCGATCGCGGTGGCAGGCGAGGCACGCATAAGGCGCCGCCGCCGGCGCCTCGGGGCCCGCCGACGTCACGAACGTCGAGCCGCCGCGCAGCCGGCCATCGTGGTCGTACACGAGGAAGTCGAGCGCGCCGTCGCGCCGCCGCCCGCGCCACACGAGCTCGGTCTCGCGCACCACGCCGTCGAGGACGGTCTCGGCGGCGAACAGCGCGCCGTCGACGCTGGTCGTCAGGCGGCGCGGGTGGCCCTTGGGCGTCGACTCCTGGACGACGAACGTGGTCGCAGGGTCGAGCCCGCCAGCCAGCGCCACCGCGTCGGCCAGCGACAGCGGCAGGCGCCGCTCGCAGGCGTAGAACCGGTGCAGCCCGCGCCGCAGCGTGGTCACGTCGGGGCGGCGGCCGTCGCCGTCGAGGAACGCCAGCGCCACCGTCTGCGCCAGCGGCCCGCCGGCGGCGAGCGCCGCCGACGACAGCGGGCCAAGGTCGGCCAGCGGGCTCTCGAGCAGGTATGCCACCACCTCGCGCAGGAACGGCGACAGCGACGCCGTCTCCCACGTCGGCGACCCGGCGGCGGCCACGCGGTCGGGCAGGGTGGCCAGCGCGGCCTCGACGTCGCCGGTCGCCTCGGGCTCGGTCGACAGGTCGATGCCGCCCACCGGCGTCGCGCAGTCGGCCACCGCGACCGCGTCGATCACGTCGCGGTCGAGCGGGTCGTCTTCGAGCCCTGTCCAATCGACGCCGGCCGCGCTGCAACCCGAGAGGAGAACGAGGCCAAGGACCGCCCCGTCTCTCGCGCGGCGTCGGCGACAGGCATTCCCGGTCATGACGACGGCAGCGCCTCGTCGTAGGCGACCACGGCGTGGTCGGGGTCGTCGACGAAGACGGTCAGCGTGGTGACGACGCCGGCGACGCGCACCGGCGCGCGCACGCCCCGGGCGGGCTCGAGGTCGTCGCGCGCGAGGAGGTCGTCGCTGCCATGCACGGGGCTCAGCTGCGCTTCCCAGACGCCGTCGTCGGCGCGGACGAGAGGCAGGACCACGACGGGGCGGGTCACGCGGCACCTCCCGTGCTCGACGCGGAGCTCGTGGTGGTGGTCGTGGCCGACGACGCGAGGCCCTTGTTCGTGCGCTTCAGGACCTCGGCGATCACGCCCTCGCGCACGCCGCCGCGCACGGCGCGGTCGAACAGGTCGCCGCAGCGGTCCTCGCGCATCACGCGGCGCAGTTCGACCAGCCAATCCTCGACGGCGGCGCCCGTCGCGGCGTCCTTGGGCGCGGTGCGGCCGAGCACGTTCTGCAGCGTCCAGCGTTGCTTGCCCGTGGACGTCTGAAACGCCGCGCGGGCGTTGTGGCGCAGGGCGGCGACGGTCTCGCCGTCGGTCGAGAACCCGCGCAGGCGGAACTTCCAGAAGCGCGCGGCGATGGACGCGTCGCCGGGGTCGGCGGCGGTGGGCCCGTTCACCGGGTGCAGCAGCGCGTGCTCGGCGTCGGCGATCCCCTGCAGCGTCGGGTCGACGACAACACCGTGGGCGGGGTCGTAGTAGAGCGCGTTGCAGCAGAAGTCGCGGCCGCGCGAGTCCAGCGTCAGGTCGTCACCGAACGACGTAGGGAAGCCGCGCTCGCCGGTGTCAGGGTCGACCACCATCTCGGCGGTGCTGCCGCCGCGCTTCATCGCGCAGATGTCGAGCCCTTCGCTGTCCTTCTGGCCGGCCTTCTTGCCGCCGCACAGCACGACGCCGAACTGCTCGACGAAGCGCGGCGACCACACGCCGCCGTCCTGCAGCTCGGGGGCCAGCTGCGTGCAGATCTCGCGGGCCACCGTCGGCGGGGCCGTCGTCACGACGTCGACGTCCTGCAGCGTCGACAGCAGCTGCTGCTGCGTCGCGCCCGGCGTCGTGGCGTGCATGCGGATGGCGTCGCGCACGCCGCCGCCGACCACGAGCACCTCGTAGCCGCGGGCGCGAAACGCCTCGACGTACTCCCGCGCGGCGTGGCTGCCGTTGACCCTCAGGTCGAGGGCGGCGTCGAGCGCCGCGCCCAGCGCCGCCGGCGGCGTGACGACGGCGCCCGGGGGCAACGCGGCCAGGGCGCTCTTGCGGGCCGTCGGCGCCCCGGTGGCGACGAGGTCGGCGTGGGCGCAGACGCGCCGCTGGCCGGCGGCGTCGAGCACCGCGCGCCCCTTGCTGTCGAAGCCGGCGACGACGCCGTCGACGTCGGCGCCGCAGAGGCGGGCGCGCACCGCGGTACCGCGCGGGAACGCGATCACCGGGTCGACGCTGATCGTCGAAGGCGTCGGCGGCACGAAGCCGCGGGCGTCGACGGCGACGAAGCCCGCCGAGCGCGCCGGCCGCAGCCGCCAGGGTGTCGTGGTCGTCGTCGCCTGCACGCCGACCCACGACGACGGACCGGTGGCGGCGCGGGCCCCGCCCGTCGAGAGCGCCGAGGACTCCGCGCGCGGCGGAGGGCCCGACGAGGTCGTCGCTGACGCCGCGGCGGCTGCCGCAGCGGGGGACGCAGCGGCGGAAGACGAGGGCGAGGACGCAATGTTCGCCGTCCACCAGCCCGAGGGGCGACGTCCGGGTACCGGAGGGGCCACAATGCTCATGGCGATGTTTTCGGCGCCGCCACGAAGGTGTGCGCACATGTCCCACCAGATCAGGGGAGCGGTCGGTCGATCGACCGAGGGGGGGCCGATGGCGCTCGGCCGCGGGGCTCGGGCGGCAGCAGCGCGACGGCGGGGGTGAGCCCGAGCAGGCAGCAGGGCACGAGCAGCGCGTCGATGGCGACGCCGCGGGCGACGAAGTGGCCGATCACATTGGGGGCGACGGAGCTGACGACGTAGGTGACGCTGCCCATCGTGCCCATGACCATGCCGACGCGGGCGGCGGTCATGCCCGGCTGGCGCTGCAGCAGCGTGACCAACGGGGCGACGGGCACGAACATGCCGATGCCCGCCACGGCGAAGAAGACCGGCCGCCAGCCGGCGCCGGCGGTCAGGGCGCCGAGGACGCCCAGCGGCAACAGCGCCGCGCCAGTCAGGATGTGCAGGCGCACCGCGCCGATGTTGCGTTGCAGCAAGACGCCGATGAGGAGCGACGCCGGGATGCCCCACAGGTTCATCGTCGACAGCCACGACATCGCCTCGGGGCGGGTCAGGCCGAACGTGGTCTGAAGGTGGGTGGGCAGCCAGGTGTTCATCACGAGGTAAAGCGCCAGCGGCCCGGTGAACGCCGCCGCCACGATCCACGTCGTCTGCTCGCCGAGCACGCGGGCGTAGGCGCGCCCGACGTCGGCCAGCGGCGTCTTCGCTGCGGCGGGCGGCGTCTGGGACAGCGGCCCGCAGGCAAAGACGAGGGCGGCGAACACCACGGTGCCCGCGGCGAGCACGGTCAGGGCCCCCTGGGCGCCCACGGCGTCCTTCAGGGGCAGGGCGGTCTTCAGCCCGACGATGGCGCCGGTGTTGACGGCGACGCCGTTCAGCGCGTTGACGAAGCCGCGGCGCCCGGCGGGCACGACGTCGACGACGACGGCGCCCATCAGCGCGAGCCACATCGCGCCGCCGGTGCCAAAGACGAAGCGCGCCGCGACCTGCGCGCCGTAGCCGGGCAGCCACGGCACGACGACGGCGACGGCGATCAGCACCGCGGCCAGCCGCATCGACGCCGTCAGCCCGATGCGCGCGGCCACCAGCCCGGCGAGGATCGGGACGACGCTCTTCACGAGCGACACGACGGTCACCAGCCACGCGGCGCCCGCGGCGTCGACGCCCAGCAGCGCCCGCACCTCGGGGAACAACGGCACCACCGACATCCACGCCGCGCCGAACGACGCGTACATCCCGAACAGCACCGCCGGCACGACGACGGCGCGCAGCCCCGGCGACAGCGACGACCGGGCAGCAGGCAAGGCGGACAGGGCGGCGGCGTTCATGGCGTCTCTATTGTGCAGATGCGCAATTCCTGCCCCGGCGTTTGTGCGGATGCAACAGGGCCGGGGCCCTCATCCCCCGGCCCCTTCTCCCAATTCTGGGCGAAGGGGAGCCAGACGCCGAACGTCACGTGGACAGGCGATGCGACCCGCGCGCCGCAGCGGCCACGACGACCACGAGCTCGCGGCCGGCGGATCGCCGCCCTTGAGGGCGCGAGCCGGAGAGCGAACGCGCGCCGACGACGAAGCCGAGACGCCGACCACGCCGACGACGACGAAGCAAGAAACAACGACGAGGCGCCTTGACCGGCCGGGCAAACCGGCTAACCGGGCCGGCATGGAACTCTCCGCCCCCGTCGCCGTCTGTTGCGCGCTCGCCGCGCTCAGCGCCCTCGGCGTGGTGCTCCTGCGTCGACCGGTGCATGTCGCTCTCGGTCTGCTCGGGCACTCGCTGTCGATGGCCGCCCTGTACCTGACGCTCTCGGCGCAGCTGATGGCCGTCGCCCAGACGCTCATCTACTCGGGCGCCATCGTCGTGCTGTTCCTGATCGTCGTCACGCTGCTGCCCGAGGGCGGCCAGGAGAAGCTGTCCTTCGGCGGCATCTTCCTCGCCGTCATGGCCGGCGCCGCGGTGCTCGCCGTGCTCGGCGGGGCGCTCGCCGGCTTCTTCGCCCCGGGGTCGACGGCGGCGCTGCCGGTGCTCGCCGGTGAGGGACCGTCGGTGAAAGAGGTGGGCAAGCCGCTGTTCTCGACGCTGGTGGTGCCGTTCGAGCTGACGGCGCCGCTGCTGCTCGCCGCCATCGTCACCGCCATCGCGCTGTGGCGTCGTCAAGAGAAGCCGCGCGCCGGAGGGTTGGACTGATGACCAACGAGATCCTCGTCGTCGTGGCCGCCGCCTTCGTCTTCGCCTGCGGGGCGATGGGCGTCGTCTACCGCAAGAACCCCGTCGCGGTGCTGATGAGCGTCGAGCTGATGATCAACGCCGCCATCCTGCTGCTCATCCTCGGCAGCCGCATCCACGGAAACGCCGAGGGGCAGGCCGCCGGCCTGCTCGTGCTCGTGCTCGGCGCCGCCGAGGCCGTCGTCGGCCTCGCCCTCGCCCTCGCCGTGTTCCGCAGCCGATCGCGCGTCGACGTCGACGAGCCCAAGGAGATCGCGGGATGACCACCATGCTCTCGCAGGTCCTGCCCTGGGCCTGGCTGTTCCCGCTGCCGTTCCTCGTGCTGAGTGCCCTTGGCATCCCGCGCAAGGCCGGGGCGCTGTCGTTCGTCGGCCCGCTCGCGATCTTCGTCGCCGCGCTGGGCTTCCTGCTCGGCGACCGCGCGACCCAGAAGGTCGTCTTCGACGGGTGGATCCCGTTCTTGCCCGACCCGGCGTTCCGCCTGACCGCCGACGGCCTCGCCGCGGTCATGCTCGCCGTCGTCGGCGGCGTCGCCACCTGCGTCTTCGTCTACGCCATCGCGTACATGAAGGACGACGAGCGCGCCCACCGCTTCTTCGCCTTCCTCGACCTCTTCGTCGCCACGATGTCGCTGCTTGTCGTCGCTGGCAACCTGACCGTGCTCCTGGCTGGCTGGACGGGCGTGGGCATCGCGTCGTTCCTGCTCATCTCGTTCTGGTGGACGAAGACGCTGCCCGACGGCACGACGCCGCTGCAGGCGGGCTTTCTGGCCCTCGGCGCCAACGCGGTCGGCGACGCCGCGCTGCTCGTCGCCTGCGTGCTCTTGCCCAGGGGCGGCGGCGCGCTTGACACGCTGGCGCAGTCGGCGCCCCGGGCCCCCGGCGGCGTGCTCACCGTCGGCCTTTGCCTCGTGATCGCCGCGGCGGCGAAGTCGGCGCAGGGCCCGCTGTGGTTCTGGTTGCCGTCGGCCATGGCCGGCCCGACGCCCGTCTCCGCGCTCATCCACGCCGCGACGATGGTGGCCGCCGGCGTGTACCTGCTGGTGCGCACCGCGCCGCTGCTCGAGGCGTCGCCCGAGGTGCTGACCGTGATCACCGTCGTCGGCCTGTCGACGGCGCTGCTCGGCGGCATGGCGTCGTTGTGGCAGACGAATTTCAAGCGCGGCATCGCCTACTCGACGGCGTCGCAGCTCGGCTGGATGTTCGTCGCCGTCGGCGTCGGCGCGCCGTTTGCGGCGTTCTTCCACCTCGTCACCCACGCCAGCTTCAAGGCGATGATGTTCCTGTCGGCGGGCACCGTGATCCACGCCGCCCACCACGAAGAGGACATCCGCAAGGTCGGCGGGTTGGCCGGCACGCTGAAGGGCGCGCATGCGTTCTTCCTGATCGGGCTGCTGGCGCTCATCGGCACGCCGTTCGTGACGTCGGGCGGCATCTCCAAGGAGGCCATCCTCGCCGCCGCCCACCACCACACGTCGCAGCCGTGGGTGTTCTGGGCCCTGCTGGCCGGCGTCTTCGTCACCGGCGCCTATGGCGGTCGCCTGTACTTCGGCATCTTCCACGGCAAGAAGGGCGAGGCGTCCGCGCACGCCCACGGCGACCACCTCGCCGCCTTCGACCTGCCGCTTCTGCCCCTCGCCGCGGGCGCCCTCGGCCTTGGCTACCTCGAAGGTGGCACCGGCCTCCTGCACGGCCTGCTCGGTAACACCGTGAAGCCTGGCCTCGCGGTCCACGTCGTTCCCGACGGCATGGGCTGGCTGGCGTTTGGCATCGCCGTCGCCGGCGTGCTCTTCGGCCGCTTCCTCGCCGGCCTGCCGCAGAAGGGCCTGCCCGTGCCCGGCGGCGAGGGCGGCAGCAGCGTCGTCGCCGAGGTGCGCATCCTGCCCGAGGGGCTGGCGGCGCTGCACGGCGGTCGCGTCGGCCGCTACCTGTTCCTGACCATGCTTGGCGCCGCCGTCGTCGCCGGGCTGTCGCTGCGGCCGCCGTCGGGCGAGCTGCCCCGCCGCGTCGGTCGCGCGCCGGCCAAGGCGTCGGCCAGCGCCGACAAGGCCGACAAGGCCGACAGGAACCAGCGCGGGAAGGGCGGCGCGTCCTCGGGCGAGCGCCGGCCCGGCGGTCGTCCGGGGGTGCCCGCCGGCCTGCAGGACGCGCTGCGCAACCGCCTGCGCCAGAACAACAACGGGCAGCCGCGCCCCGGCGGCGCTGCGCCCGCGCCTGCGCCCGCGCCTCCTCCTTCGGCCCCCGCCGCGACCCCGTGACGTCGGAGAACCACGATGAACGGCATGCCTGACCTCTCTGCCCTGTCCTGGGTCCACCGCGCCGAGATCCTGCTCGTCGTTGGCGCGCTCGTGCTGCTGGCGTTCGCGCCCAGGCTCGATCGCTCGCGTCTGGCGCCGATGCTCATCGGTCTGGTCACCGCCGGCGGCGCGATCGCGTGCGGCTTGCAGACCACCGGCGCCGAGCGCATGGGGCTGGTCGTCGGCAGCGTCGCCGTCGTCTTCGGCCTGCTGCTGCTGTCGTCCGCCGAGCTGTTCGACCGGCACCAGACGCCTGAGGCGGCGGCGCTGCTGCTCATCGGCGGCATCGGCGGCGTCGTGCTCGTCACCGGGCAGAGCCTGCTCGAGCTGGCGCTCGGCACCGAGATGATCTCCCTCGTCGGCGCCGCCCTCGTCGCCCTCGGTCAGGGACAGCGCCCCCTCGAGGCTGGCTTCAAGTACTTCGTGCTGACGGCGGTGACGTTCGCGACGCTGCTGTTTGGCATGGGCCTCATCTTCGTCGCCACCGGCAGCCTCGCCGTCCCCGCGCTCGGCGCCGTCGCCGAGGGCGTGCGCCCGCTGGCCACCGTCGGCGTCGCGCTGTTCGCCATCGGCCTCGCGTTCAAGCTCGCGGTGTTCCCGGTGCACTTCGGCGCGCTCGACGCCTACACCGCCGGCCCGTCGTCGTTCGTCGGCAGCATCATGGTGCTGTCGAAGCTCGGCGCCGCCGCTGCTCTCGTGAAGCTGGCGTCGGGCGCCGGCGAGGCGCTGCAGTTCCCGCTGATGATCGTCGGCCTCGTCACCATCGTCTTCGCGGTGCTCGCCAGCTTCGCGCAGGACGACCTGCGCCGCCTGATGGCCTACTCGGCCGTCGCCCACGCCGGCTTCCTGGCGCTCGGCGTCGGCAGCGGCGTCGCCGGCGGCACGGCGGTGGCGTTCTATGTCGTGGGCTACGGCGCCGCCGCGCTGCTGGCGTTCGCGTGTCTGGCGGGCACGGGCACCGGCCCGCTGCCGTTGTCGTCGCTGCGCCCGGGCGGCAGCCTGCAGCTCGGGCCGGCGCGCGCCGCAGGCCTGATCGTGGCGTTGCTGTCACTGGCCGGCGTGCCGCCGCTGCCGGGCTTCTGGACCAAGCTCGCGGTGCTGAAGGCCTGCTTCGGCGCGTGGGGCACGCTGGCGACGACGACCGCCGCCCTCGGCGGTGTGCTCGGCATCATCTACTACCTGCGCCCGCTCCCCGACCTGCTCGCGCAGGCGAAGGAGACCAAGGGGCAGGGCACCGTCGACGCCGTCGTCGCCGTCGGCGCCGCGGTCGCCGTCGTCGTCGTGCTGTCGTTCCTGCCGAACCTCGCGTGGGATCTGGCGCGCTGACGCGCCTGATTGGCTTGAGCGCTCGACGTCGAGGCCCGCGCGAGCGGGCCTCGCGTCTTCGGCGCGGTGTCCCCGCCGAAGGAGGACGCGACGCTGTTCCGCCGGGCCGCGCGCGGCGGGGACAAGCAGGTGCACTACGTCGTTGTCTGCCGGTCGGGCCTCGGGGCGCGCCGCGCTCGCGCTCGAGAGCCTCGGCTTTGCGAACGTGGCGTCGATGGCGGGCGGCATGCTCGCGTGGGACGGCCCGCGCACGTGAGGAGATGCTGTCGGCGCGCGGACCGCGGGCAATTCGCGCTCCTTGTCGTCGTCAGCCTGCGGGACCAAGGCCGCTGCGCGGTTGTCCCCGTCCGTCCCCGGAGCCCATCACGCCCGACCTCTTCGCCGCTCAGGCCGCCATCTGGGACACGCGCCCGCTGCCGCAGCCGCTGTCCGAGGGGATCGCCGCGGCGATCGCCGCGCGCATCGTCCTCGAGCCGACCTGGACGGTCCTCGCCTTCGGCGCCCGCACCGGCCTGTTGACCGGGCACCTCGCAACGAAAGTTCGCTCGGTGCTCGCCGTCGACGTGTCGCCGGCGATGCTCGCGCCGCTCGCCGCCAAGCCCGCCCTGCAGGACCGGGTCGAGCCAGCCTGCCGGGACCTCCTCGTGGCGCCGCTCGACCGCCGCGTGGACTTGATCGTGAGCGCGCTGGCGATGCACCACGTCGAGGACACCGCGCGCCTGCTGCGGACGCTCTACGCGCACCTCGTCCATGGCGGACCGGTCGCGCTCGCCGATCTCGACTCCGAAGCCGGCGACTTCCATCCCCCGGGTGTCGGGGGCGGCTCCCACCACGGCTTCGACCGGGCCGCGCTCGCCGGGCAGCTGCGCGACGCCGGCTTCGTCGACGTCGCGATCGAGACCGCGTGCGTCGTCGACAGGGACGGCCGGCGCTACGGCGTCTTTCTGGCGCCGGCTGCCCGGCGCGGACCGTGACAAGCGAGCTCGGCGGCGCGCTCCTGTTGCTCGGAGCGCTCCGCCGGGACGCGGGCGGGCAAGGCGAGGCGCGCTTCGGCGACGACCCCGGCGCGCGCCGCCGCCGCCCTCACCCCGGGCGCACGGCGCGCAAGCAGCGCACGAAGTTCTCGCCGACGACCTTTCTCACCCGCGCCGCCGTCCACCCGCGCTGCAGCATCGCCGCCACCAGCGCCGGCAGCGTCGTCGCGTCGCGCAATTCGTCGGGCGGCGAGATGAAGCCGTCCCAATCCGAGCCCAGCGCCGCGCAGTCCTCGCCGACGACGTCGATGACGTGGGCCAGGTGCCTGAGCACGAGCTGCAGGCCGCCGTCGCGCGCGCCGGGCGGCGCGAGAAACCCAGGGTGGTAGATGACGCCGACGACGCCGCCAGTGTCGGCGATCGCCTTCGCCTGCGCGTCGTCGATGTTGCGCCAGTGCGGGTACACGCCCGACAGGCCGGTGTGCGTCACCAGCAGCGGCCACTGCTTGTCGTGCACGGCGACGGCGTCCCAGAACGTCGCTGGCGACGCGTGGGCCAGATCCACCAGCACGCGCTCGGCGTTCATCGCTTCGACCAGCGCCTTGCCGCGCGCGCTCAGCCCTGGCGGGCTCCACGCCCGCTTCCACGGCAAAGGCGTCGACGTCTCGCCGATGTCCGACGACGTCAGGTGCACCAGCGTGGCGCTGGTGATGTCCGCCGCGCCCGCCTCGGCGAACGACCGTGCGTCGCCAAGGCAGTTGGCCCCTTGCACCACCGGCAGCACTGCGTGACGACGAGCGGCGATGGCCTCGTCGAACGCGCGCGCGTTCGTCACCCACGCCGCCTGCGCCGCCGCCTGCGTCTGCGCCTTCAGCCGCGTCAGGTTCTTCGCGAAGGTCCGCCGTCGACCAGCGGCCGTGCGAAACGGGTTCGTCGTGATCGACCACAGCGCCGCCGACAGGCCCCCCGCCGCCGCGCGCGGCAGGTCGACGTGGCCCACCAGGTGGCGAAACGGATAGCGGTGGCTGACCTCGGGGTCGTAGCCGAAGAGCCGCGTCGGGATGAACGTGTCGACGTGCAGGTCGACCGCGGCGCACGACGCGAGCAGGGCGCGGGCGTCGGCGAGGGCGGCTCCGTCGACGGCGTCGTCGGCGGCGGCGGCGGGGTCTGCTACACCTGCGGTCATGGGAAGGCTCCGGCGAAGGGTCGCTCTTGCTCTGGCGTGGTGGACGACGGCGGGGTTGTCGACGGCGTGCGCGACGACGTCAACGCTCCCCATCCCCTCGTGCGCCGACCGCGTCGAGATCGAGGGCCAGCACGCGCGGCAGGAGCGGACGCTGGTGTTCGACCACGCTCTCGACCCGCCGTGGTCGACGACGAAGGTGGTGCTGCAGAGCGACGAGGGCACCCTCGTCGTGTCGCGCGACAACCTGTCGCCCGACGTGCCGCGGCTGGCCACCGGCTGCGGCGTCGGCGCGCTCGGCTGCGGTCTGTCGTTGCTCGGGCTGTTCGGCGGCGGGCCCGGCCTCGGGGTCGGCGGCGGCGTCGTCGCCGCCGGCGGGGCCGCGTTTGCCCTGACCGGCTGGCACCCCGCCGACGGCGATCGCGGCGAGCTCGAGGCGTGGTGCGCCGAGCGCGCGCTCCCGAAGAAGCGCTGACGCGAGGCAGGGCAGGGGGGACCGTGGACGACGGCGCCGGCGTTGCCGATACTCGTTTCGTCGTCTCCGCTTCGAGGTGCGTCATGTCCCGCGTCGACCACGAGCCACCGCCGTCCGCGCAGGAGGCCGAGCGCGCCGCGAAGGAGGCCGACAAGCGCTCCCGCGACGCCAAGCTGCAGGAGCAGGACCGCCAGGCCTTCGGCAAGCTGCTGCAGGGCCAGAAGCAGGCCAAGGACGGTGCGCGCTCCGCCGAGAAGAAGCAGGGCGAGGCGCGGGCCGGCGAGCAGAAGGCGACGTCGCAGACGAAGGGGCAGGAGCAGGCCGACCGCGCGGCCCGCATGGCCCGCGGCGGCGCGCTGCAGCACGGCCGCGTGATGGAGCAGGCCAAGGGCTTCCAGGGCGCGCTCGAGTCGACCCAGCAGCGGACGCAGGTGGGCGACCAGGGCCGCGTGCAGGCGCGCGACACCGGCAAGCAGAAGGACCGCGTCGAGCACGACGACCGCAAAGAGGCGGTCACCCAGAAGGCGCAGGCGAAGCAGGACCGCGAGGCCGACCTCGCCGCCGTCGAGCGCCGCGAGTCCGCCCGGCCCAACGCCGCCATCGACACCAGCGACCGCGGCGGCGGCGGCGGTGGTCAGCCGCAGGACGACGGATCAGCGGCGGCGGCGGCCCTCAAGGCCCAGAAGCAGCTGCCCGACGTCAAGGCCACGGCGGCGGCCGCGTCGGTGAAGCAGATCCCGCCCGAGCTGCTCGAGAAGCTCGTGTCGACGGTCTATTTGGCGGTGACCGAGAAGGGCCTGAAGGAATTCCAGATCGAGCTGAAGGATGGTCCGCTGAAGGGCGCGTTCCTGAAGATCTCGGCCGACAACGGCAAGGTCGCGCTGAAATTCTCGGGCGTCGATGCCCACACGAAGAACCTCATCGAGAGCAGCAAGGGCGATCTGATGCGGCGCCTGGGCAAGAAGGGCCTCACGCTCGCGCGCCTCGACGTCGCCTGACGCGCACGAACGCCGGCGGCGCGGGGAACGCATGAGGGGCGAGATGGCGACGGGGCCCGTCAGCGCTGGCTGAGGCGCTGTCGGCCGACGCGTCGACCGAGGGCGACGCAGCGTTTGTGGCCGGCTTCGTCGCCGATGCGGCGGATCGTCGGACGCTCGACGAGCAGCTTCGCCATGTGAGCGCGCATCGGGGCCTCCGGTGGTCGCCGTGGTCGTCTCGAACACAGGAGCGACACTGAGGCCGTCGCCCGGCTCCGCCAGCAGCGGGATGGGTCGACAGACCGGCAGCACCTCGACCGGCGCGCCGTCGCGGACGGCGTGCTCGGGGGCGGGGTGGACGACGAAGCCGGTGACCGCGCCGAAGGACGGAATCCCCGGCGGGCCTTCGTCATGCGGACGAAGGTGGGCGGCGATCGTCTGGAGCACCAGCGCCGGCCACGTCTCGGGCGGCATCGTGACGTCGAGCGCCACCGGGCGGAAGCGCATCGGTCCCCCGGCCATGCCGTACAGCCACAGGCTGCCGAGGGGACGGCGGCGCTCGGTCTCGAGCACGGCATGGGGAGCAAAGCCCGCACCGCCGTCGCTCGGCTCCGCTCGTGTTGTCTCCGTGTCGCTTCTCCTCGTGACGGGGCTGCGTCGTGTCTGGACACTGTGCGCGCGGCGCCGACAGAGGTCGTCGCGGTCCTCACGAGGTATGGACAGCTCAGGTCGCCGCTGCTGACCGGTGACGACCCGAGCCGTGTCGAGCACCTGGACGAGAGCGGCGACGGCGACGACGACGGCGACGGCCCCGCTGGCGACCAAGGCGACAGCGACGGCGACGGCGCCGGTCCCGCTGGCGACAAAGGCGACGGCGACGGCCCCGCTGATGGCGACGGCGACGAGTGCGAGGCGACCGCGACGGAATCAGAGGGTTTCGTTCGTGCGCTCGCACCGGGAACGCTGTTCGAGCGGAGCAGGCTGCGTTCAGTCGCCATCGCCTCTCTCCTCGCTTTTCTCGCTGGCTGCCTGGGGCCCCCCGGCACGAGCGGCGCGGACGGCGCGGACGGCGCGGACGGCGCGGACGCTGCACTGTTGCCTAGAACAATGACGGCACCGCGACCATCATCTGCCCCGATGGGACGACCGTCGTGGTCGGCGGCGAGGGCGAAGGCGAGGGTGAAGGCGAGAGCGAGGGCGAAGCCCCGTGCAGTGCCGGACAGGGCGATAACGTCGCCGAAGGCGAAGTCATCATCACCAACCCGCAAGAGTTGGGTGCGCTCGCCGGCTGCCGGGAGATCACCGGGGCGCTGGCGCTGGCAAACCAAGAGCCTCTCAGCCGCCTCGCGGGCCTTGAGAGCCTCACCAGCGTCGGCATCCTGATCGTCGAGAGCAACGCCGCGCTGACCAGCCTCGCGGGCCTTGAGAGCCTCACCAGCGTCGGGTGCGAACTGTTCGTCGACGGCAACGCCGCGTCACCCCAGTGTCAAGCAGACGCCCTCGCGTCGCGCCCGGGAAAAGCGTGCAGCTGCGAAGGCAACGACGACACCACTTCGTGCGACTAGCGCGGCACGCCAGCTCGCGCTGGTGGAGGACGGGCGCGATAGCAGCCGCGATCGACTGAAGGTCCGCTTCAGCAAGCCGCGCACGCCGCCGTTGAGCTCGCGCTCGAGCGCCGCGACGCAGGGTCAGAGCCCGATCCCGTCGGCGCCGTTGTTCGTGAAGACGCTGGCACGGCGGACTCGTCTGGCCTCGTGGTTCCACAGCGGGCGCAAGAAGATCGACTACCTCCACGACTTCGGTGACGGCTGGCACCACGACGTCAACCTGCTGCGGGTCGTCGAGGACGACGAGCGCCACAAGCGCAAGCTCCTCGGCG
>Ga0194129_10003037_pt1 | contig 23921 bp, 31 predicted proteins | sample TA2KigCa35mmetaG_FD_150862 | JGI IMG/M metagenome (GOLD analysis project Ga0194129, IMG submission 150862) | Freshwater microbial communities from Lake Tanganyika, Tanzania - TA2015038 Kigoma Deep Cast 35m | ecosystem: Environmental > Aquatic > Freshwater > Lake | place: Tanzania: Lake...
AATTCAAGAACATAGTAAAGAGCATGGGCTTCCGCCTGGCTTTCGGACAGCACTCGGGCGTGATGGACAGCCTCAAGGATCGCTTGGAGCTGCCCAGGTTCCCCATCAACGAGAACTGGGGCAAGGCGGATCGATTTGCCGAGGTGTTGAACTCCAAGCCCCTGCCCGTGTTGGAGATACTGCCAGAGGACAAGCGTGTGACCAAGTTCCGCAATCCACCAGAGATTGAGCTGGTGCTGGCCTCGGGAATACAAGCAGGCCGTATCAGCTGCTTCACACATCATGGCGACGAATGGTACGCGGCAGCTGTGAGCGTGAGGTCACAGGATCGCGTGCATGTGCAGGTGCTGAAGCCCTACATTACACGCACCGGCAGGGTCAACTGCTCATACAAAGACACTGACGGCCAATTCCGCTGGCTGGGCATGCAGTTCGTGCTGCCGCACATAGCTTCTGATAAATGAAAATCAAAAAGAATGTTATTAATCTCTACTGCCCAGTATTGATGCTGCCAGAAGATGATTGCAGCAAACAAGTGCCTGTGTTAATGGAAAGAAATTTTATGGACAAAGTTTTTAAATGTGCAGTGGCCGCGCATTGCAAAATTAAAAAACACGTGTTTTCTGAAAACAATGTGAAGTTATTTTTTAAAAATAACAAACACGCAATGATGTTTGCTTTGATGTGGAAAGACAGTAATTTGTACTAATCCCAACCTTTGAATGTATATTGTGATCTATCAATCCAAGGATACCAGTATGCAGTCACTAAATCCACTGTGCCTGATATGATGTTCATATAATTTTCCATCCACTCCAATTCGTAGTTGTATTCTTGGAAGTTGCCAGCATTAGGACAAATTTTGTTGTTGTATCCAAAGTACATAACAGTAATATTTATCCCTTATTGTGGTGCATTAAAAATTGTTTTAATTATGGTGCAGTGTATCATGTTCATGTATCCATTGCGACAGTGTTTCTGCATCAAAATACAGCCCAGATTGATCTAATCTAGGACGTTCCCTGCGCACATTTTCATCCGATTGATATTGATGAATTTTGTAAAATAAAAACTCTGATAGACTTTTGGAATAGTTATTCATGCTGTATTGTAGCAATGAATGTGTTGTGTGTCAAGCGTCTTCTTTGACCTCTGGCACCACAAAAAGATCCACACCTGCTTCCATTAATTTAGTGGCTTCTGTGCTGGTGGGTGTGCCAAAGAATTTATCGTCTCGATCACCTTTTTCTGCGAGCTCCACATTTTTTACAAAATTAGGTCCCACGTTTTCATAATTTTTACGTATGTATTGACCCACTTCTCTCATGATTTCTTTCACTCTGCTGCCCATGACAAACTGATTGCGCTCGCCCACCATTTTTTTAAGATTTTTTACTCTCTCCTTGTGGCCAATTTTTTTCTTAGAGCCTTTGCCCACAGATGGACTCATGATGTCTCGATCCACTTTGCCAGTGCCGCACATAGGACAGCACAGCAAACCTTTATCGCGTTGTTGTTCAAACTGATCTATGCTGGGAAACCAACCCTCAAACGTATGAGTGTTGGCACACTGCAGTTGATATTTAATGGACATGCAATTACTTATCAAAAGTGATCATAGTTAAAATGTAGCATATAAATATTTTTTTACAACCACATATTATGCCAAAAAATCTTGAATATCGCGTGGGCAGTCGTCACAGTGATTTGGCCATGCTGCAAACACAGTGGGCTGTGCAGAGTTTTCCTCTGCCTGTGCGCATTGTGCAGATCACCACCACAGCAGATGCAGTGCAGGATCGACCTTTGAAAGAATTGGGTGGCAAAGGCATGTTCTGCAGAGAACTGGAGCAGGCTCTGCTGCAGGATCAAGTGGACTGTGTGATACACAGTGCCAAGGATGTGCCCACTGTGCAAACACCTGGCACTGCCATCATAGGTTGTGTGTGGCAGAGAGGTGATCGCCGTGATGCCATTCTCACTGGTCATGATCATCTGCTCAGTGTGCCCAGCTACACCAACATTGGCACCAGCAGTGCCAGACGTCAGGTGCAACTGCAGATGCTGCGACCAGACTGCACTGTGAAACTGTTGAGAGGCAACATTGGCACACGCATACGTCGTCTCACAGATGGAGAATTCAGTGCCATCGTGATGGCAGAATGTGCTGTGCAGAGATTGAATGTGTTGGATCGTGTGAACACCATCAACCACCCCACCTGGCGTGGTCAACATCATGTGCTCAGTGTGGATGACATGCTGCCAGCAGCAGGTGCAGGCTGTGTGGTGGTGCAGATCAGACAGAATGACAAACGCAGTTGGGATCTGTGGAATCCTCTGCTGCTGCCGGAGCCCACACTGGAGATGTGGTGTGAGCGAGCAGTGCTGCAGGGCATACAGGGAGACTGTGACACAGCTGCCGGAGTGATGGCAGAAGTGAAGGGTCAGCAGATGCAGTTGCGAGCAGGCTGGTGGGATGAAGGTGCATGGTGGACTGCACGTGATGAGGGTGCTGTGGAACAGTGGCAGCAGCTGGCAGACAGTGTGGTGCGCACACTGTGGCAGCACAGGGCACAAACCCCAAAATAAACCATATTTAAACCCATTTATACGTCATTACAAGGGTGCTTGTCACCATGTGTGTGCCAAGTTATGTGAGCACCAAAAAACCAGCTCATAAGTATGTGCATGGGCAATCACCATGAACAACTGCTGGGTGTGAATCTGCTGCAGTATGTGCAGAACAAAATGGCCACAGATCAGGTGGCATGGTATCACATGAGCACCACAGCACTGCCCACAGATGTGGGAGACTATCAGGGCAGTTTCAGTCATCTCATATTCAAAGACAGCAGTGGTCCCATCAGCAATCTGTTTGAGCCTGCATTCACTGTGCTGTGTGCAGCACTGGATCGTGAAGGTCAGCAGCTGAAAGATCTGTATCGCATACGCCTGGGAATGGTCACTCGCACTCCACATCGTGTGACACATCAGGGTCATGTGGATGATGGTAGACCTCATCGCACAGGACTGTTCTATCTCATAGATTCAGATGGTGACACGTTGATCTATCGTGAGCGCAGAGAGAGCGCACAGTACACAGTGGAAACCGCAGTCACGCCCAAGCAGAACACTTGGCACAGTTTTGATGGTGCTCAGTTTCACAGCAGTCAGTCACCCATTCAACATGAAAAAAGATTAGTGTGCACATTCAATTACACAGTGTTCTAGACTCAAAAAAAATCTTGCGCGGCCGCTGCTTTGCAGCAGAAATTTTGTTTACCGCTTCACGGTTTTTTTGGCTGCACTTCGTGCCTGAGCTGGCCATTAACCGAACACACAACTGCTAGTATAACAGCACACAACATGTTTCTAACAGCATTTTACATTTACATTCTGTTGTATAAATATCTATGTCGCTGTGTAAATCACAGCGTCTAACAACAATAAAAAGGGAGAATAGGCAATGAAGAAAACAATAAAGAAAATCCTAAGTATCATCCATTCGGTGATAGATCTTAATAAAAAGTTTGTGATAGACATCAAGATAAAAATAGAGAATCTTGTGTTTAAATTTACTAACAAATAAATTTAATCAAATCAAATTTCTTTGCGCAGGCTTCGTGTCTGCGCAAAGATCACATACAGTGCCATTGTTGTAAAGAATATAACTTTACATCCATACAATCTACATAGTCTGAATTATTAAGATGTTTGATTTTACCTCTTCCTACTACCATTTCACCATCATGATGATTGAAAGGTTTACGTATGGTCACGTCGATGTATTTGCCTGGTGCTATGCCCAAAGTAACAAATGTCACATATTTTCCTTTGGCACCTTTGAACACTCTACCATTGGCAATGATTCCAGCAAATTCTACATAATCTAAGTATTGTTGTTTAACTTGACATCTAGGTATAAATCCTTTTTGCCACCAACCTGATTCAGTCTCTAAACCATGTCTGTGTGCTTCTATTTGATACACCCATGATCTATAAGATCCTTCGCAATGTTTGAGACAGGCTTCCCAAAACTTAACAGGGTTGTGTGCTTTTTGATAAGCCAATGCCCAAATCAATCTGCCTAGATTCACAGCGTGAGCTCTACACAATCCGAATCCGCTCAGAGTCATTAAAGATTTTATTGCTTGATCTTTTTTTGGGTGATTACCTAATTTTTCTACAAACTCTAAAATTTTTTCGTCGTTTTTTTTAGCAAATGCTCTCCGATACATATCAGCTTCATACATGTCTATACCTATTGTTTCGCTGATAATTTCTATAGCATCATCTTCGAATACTATGCAATCTTGTAAATTTTCTTTAGCCCAATTGTGAAACATAGTGGCTTTTTGTCTGCCTGAAAGGGCCACAGGTCTTATCATAGCAGTAGCAAAAACACAATCATGTACACTCTTAGGTTTGATTGCTCTAAATAATCTTCTCATAGCAGGAGATTCACCCTGCGTTACGCCTAATACGTCTCCTCTACTCAGTAGTTCTTCCGTAGCCTTGTCTGTTTCAGGATAATCCATTAAATTTTTATATGAGTCAATCTCTAATAACTGACTCAATCCTCTATTGGCTAATATGTCAACTTTTAAGTGTTCTAGATCCTCTACTTCATATTTGTCCAACAATATCTGATTGTCGGCTGATATCAAACTCTTAGGCAATGTTCTATCAAACATAATAATACCACCACAGTGTTTAGATATACATCTTTTTTTACCCAATAATTTTTGTTCTATACGTTTGGCTTCTTTAGCATCTATGTTATAGTCTTCGTATTTGAAATTTCTAGGCAATCTTCCTTTTGCTCCCAATCTCTTTGCAGCTTCTCTCTTGGCTGACTTAGATTGAAATTTTACATAGTTTGAAATCCTTGCTGTGCGTCCAGGCCATTTTTTAAATATACGTTCCATAACATTCAACTGTCGCCAATGTTCAAAGTCAATGTCTACGTCCGGAAGATCATCACGCATAGGATTTAAAAATCTTGCCACAGGTATGTTCCATTTGACAGGATCTACATCAGTAATGCCTAGCAGATAACAAACTAAACTGGATCCTGCTGATCCCCTAGTCATGTGTTTGATGTCTTGTGTTAGATCTATTATGTCGCAAATTTTAAGGAAATAATCCGTAAATTTTAATTTAAGTATTAACTCTACTTCTTCTGCTAACCTTTTATGATATACTTCCTGGTCGGGTAGGGGTCTTTTAAATCTTTCAGTCAGCCTTTGTATGTTTTCCAAATCAGTCATGTGTTGCCTTTGTTGCCTTTAATACAGAAGTATTTATTTGGCAACGTTATTCTGTTTTGATATTTTGGTAGAATTATTCTTTGTTGATATTGCTTAGAAATTCTCTAAGTTTTGTTGTGTCAGATTCTGGTTTGATTCTGCCCACATTACTGCCTTGAGTAGGATCTTGAGGAATCGTAGATTCAGTTTTGTTTTCTTCTGACATAATGCTGCTTTTCTTAAGATTATCAAATATGGTTGATTTTCTTTTTTCAAATTCTTTATATTCTTCATCTTCTGACAAGTCTCTAATTCTTAAACAATCAATATCAAATTCTAAATCTATTTTTTGTCCAACTCCGCTAGAAGAACGTGTCTTCATCAGCTGTATCTGATATCTACCTCTTTCTCTCATTGCTCTACTTGTAAATATACCAAATACATTGTCAGCTGTTTGTATTTTAGATAATCCGCCTGCTATGTGCGAATGATCAAATTCTATTTCTTCTACGGCTCCTCTGTTCAACTGTGAAGCTGTCACAAATAACACTTGTAAATCCATAGAAAGATTTCTTAGTTCTTCTGATACAAACTTATCTTTCACAAACAAATCGCTCGGACTAACTTTTTTACTAATCGGCATCATAAGATCCAAATAATCTACCAACACCACATCAAATTTTGTATTATTTTTTATTTCAAATTCTTTTATGTATGTTCTGATATCGTTGGCATTTTTACCACTGGGCATGTATTTGATTTGAAATTTGCCTGATTTTTTCCCTAACAGTTTAACTTTCATTTCCACGCCATCCAAATCTTTAAAAATTTCTCTACTTGGGATATTAGTTAACATGCTGTCTAATCTCATTGATATCAATCCTTCACTTAATTCAAAAGATAGATACAACACATTTAATCCTGTCAATACCCAATTTACTCCCAAGTTTGCTAGGAATAAAGATTTACCTGCTCCTGATCCGCCTGCAAATATATTCAACTCACCTTTATTAAATCCCCCAAATAGTTTTTTATCTAAAGTCTTCCAGCCAGTGCTCACTTGACCATTATTATTTTTTAAACTTTGCAATCTTAATTTAGGATCTAGCCAATAATCTGTGCCTAAATCTTTATGTAATCCTACTTGAACTGCTTTTTTTATTAAATCTTCTACGGGACCATATTCACCTTTTTCTAACATGTCAGCAGATTTAAGAATTGCTCTTTCTAATCCTTTATGTCGTATGAATGTTTCAAAATCATCCAACAACCAATCATAATGTTGTTCATTTAGGTTATTGGGAATCTTTAGATCAGTTTTGCAACTACTATTAACAATTTCTTGGGTGGGCAAAGAATTATATTGACTCACATAATCATATATAAATTCTGCAGCAGATTGCAGTCTTCTATCAAACAAAGTAGAATCAAATATACTTTGACATCTTACAAAGGCATCTGCATCGCTCAACATAATTTCAAGATATACCTTTTGTATATCATAGCCATAATCTGTGTTTTGTTTGGTCACCATTATATTTTCCTAATTTTTATTATACCACACATTGGGATCAAAGTCAATATGGTTTTCATGCGCAGCCAACACAGCACCTATGCATGCACCTGGATCACCAGGATGTTTTGGCACATAAAAGTCATTCCATAGAGGACTTATTTTATTCACAGCAGTTTTATTTAGAGCGCATCCACCAACCAAAATTAAATTGCGACTCTTGAGATACATTCTACACCAACTGCATGCCTCTAAAATTATTTCTTCAAATATTTTTTGAGTCGTTGCTGCTAAATTAGTTAAATCTTTTTCTTGAGTCAATTCAGGCAACCAAGCTCTGCATCCGCGATGTAGATTAATTTTTAGTTTGAAAGGCATAATTTTTTTAATTAAATCATCAAAAAAAGTATCATAATGGATTTTCCAATCTCCTGAGCGTGCCAATTGTTCTAATTTACTTTCATCTTTATTTGGAATAAATCCGCATCTTTGTGTCATTGCACTGTAGAATAAACCCACACTGTTTGGATATCCCTGACTGTAAGTGCAGGTTATTTTATCTCTGTGACCTTGCCATATGGAAAAGGTTTCTATCTCTCCTATGCTGTCTAAAACTATGATAGCTGCGTTGCGAAATTTACTGGTATAATATCCATAGGCTGCGTGAGCTTTGTGATGCCTTATGTATTTTATAGGAGCATAGATATTGTATCTAGCAAGATATTTTTTTATATTATTTTGTTTAAATTTAAAACCTTGTCCAGCCAACAATTGCCTAATGCTTTTAAGAAAAGGACGTTCATAAAAATAGATTTTTTTTGGAGCACCAAATTCTTTCATTAGATAATCCACCATAGCATCATTCAGATGGGGATCATTAGGAATATTAGAAAAATCTTTAGTCATGCCTGCCCACAGCAATTTTAATTTTTTTGTGTTTGTTAAGCCAAGTATCTTATGTTCAAACACTGCTATGCTAGCATCGTGATTGTTTGCGGTTATGCCCCAGATAATCATTTTAGTTGTAAATGAAAGGATCTCGTTTTTGCAGTTCTTTTAACTTTTTTTTAAATTTTCTATATTGCAAATATTTTCTAATTGGCGAAAATAAAAATGCAATTAGTTTTTTGATGATAGCCATTTTTTCATTTTCAGTTTAATTTTTAACTGTTGTTCCTCTGCCGAATTAATTACTGTGTATAATGTGTATAGTCTACCATATTTAATCACAGCATCATTTATATCTTTTATATTTGGTTCCCATTCTGGCATGCTTACACTCCAACCTTGTTCCATAGCGTCTATAATTAATTTTTCACCTGCTGCATCTCTGTCTGGGATCACTATAATTTTTTTTCCAATACTGTTTATTAATAAACTTTGTTGTTGTTTAACTTCACTGCCCAAGAAAGCGATGCCATCCAACAGAATAGCATCAATTGGACCTTCTACTGCCAAAACAAAATGTCTATCATCATCTTGTGAATCTAAATTAAAAACATAACCTGGTTGTTGCTCAGACAGATATTTTACTTTGTCGTCTTTAATTTTTCTAGCTGTCCAACCCACTATATTATTTTGATAGTAAAAAGGAATGATCATTCTATCCGAATAGTCTGGCGACCAATAAAACTCATACTCATTCACATTGAGACGACGTTGATTGACATACTCCAATACTTTTATATAATTTGGGTTTGGTTCTTGATTGTGGTTGACAAAATATTTGTGCCAGTCATAGATTGTTCTTGCCTTGTCAGGTAATTTCACTATATTAAATTTTGGCAGTCTATTGAGTTGGTTGTTGATACTTTTTTCATCTGTGTGCTGCAACACGCTAAGTGCCAGTTTGCTGATGGTGTCATCAGGCACGTTCAACCATTGTAAAAACTTTTTCATTTTGTAACTGAGATTTCTGCCGTAAACGTAGCTGGCTTTGTATCCACAATTAAAACAGTGATAACTTAATCCTTGTTCTGCATTTTGAATTAGACCGCCTCTACCCCTTGTGTCTTGGCCCGTGCCGTTGTGTATGCAGCAAGGAGCATTGAAGGACATCCAACCGCTAGGCGTTTGTTTTCTTTTTCTCGGCAGATGTTGTACAATAGTATCGAAGACTATACCCATAGCGTGATTATACGCTAGTGTGCCAAAAAAGTCAATTAGTTACGCACCAATATTTTAGAAATGGTGCCAGCATTGGTAGGTTCGAATTTAAAACGGAGATGATTGAATACTCCGTTAAAGTTGGCATATTTTAATGTTTCGGTGGCAATAAAAGAAAGTGTGGTGATGTCCGACCAATTGGTTGCATAGGTCACGCTATTGTCCAAAGTTCCTTGCACAGTCACATCACCTATAGCACCATTATTGTACACTGCTGCTGTGTGAAGTGCCGAATTTCCATTAATGCTAGGTTGTCCACTGATAGACTCAGACATATAGATTCCGGAATCCACTGCAGTTTCAGAAAATGTTGTGACTGAATATGAATTCAACGGACCTGGAAAAGCTGTGTGGTCAAGAAAAATTATACCTTTATTAGTGAAATGTGTGTTTGCATAAGTTAGAGATTTGGTATTGTCATCATCATTGGTTACCCATACAACATAACTTAGATATTGTGCTTGTAAATCCTGTAAATCATTTTCAGTCAATGTGACTGTGAATTGACCCTTGTTGGTAAACACAGAGCTGTCACTTGTTTCAATGATAGTGCCAGTTTTAGTAACCACCAATTGATTGTTGGAATCATACATATAAAATGTAGGGGTGTAATTGCCATTGATAGCAACGGGTTTTTGATCAGCATTATTGATCTGGAACGTAATTAGGTTGTCAATACCTCTATAAATGTTTATATTTCGTTGATACACAGACTTATACTCCGTTATTTCTCCTGCCAAATTCAGTGTCAGAAGTACTTTGTTATTTACTAAATATCGGTAAATTAGCTGCATAAAAACTCTTATAATTTATATGTATTTATTGTCTGATGTTGCGTAAAGATATTGAAGAAAATTTCCCCTTTATCAGTGTTGTTCACTACGGTGAAAAAGAATACGTCGGCATAATCAACAATCAAGATAATCAAATCACCAGCATGTATGTGTACACTAACATTGTTCAAGATGATGAAAAAAAAGCCTTTTTACAACTGTGTGAAACTTGGTGGTGGGAAAGCAACAGGATGATACCAATCGGTATATTTTTGAGAAAAGAAATAGAAAAATTTAAACACATTTTGATGATAATGAACACTAAGGACGTGAGATTAGTGATAGGCCCAACAGTGAATCTATATAATTTAGCAATTAAAAGAACCAAAAGAAAATCAGTGCAGTTGGTTCGCAAACCAAAAAGTTAACGTTTCAATAGTTCTTCAACAGCATCTAAAATTTCTTTTATTTCACTAGAAGTATTAGGTGAATTTTCATTGATTAATAACCATTGTTTTCCATATTCCAATGAATTATTGCCTTTATACATTTGTCCTGTTTCATTATCTATCAAGGTATATTTTTCTGGACATTTAGTGGTGATAGAAAGAGTTACAGACTCTTCAAGTTCAGGACGCACAGTGCCATCCTGCATTGTTCTACTCATCATCTTGTTTACCTTCATAAATGAAAAGTTTGTTGCAGTATCCGCAAGTGACTTGATTAGCTGAGCCTATTGTGTAAAAAACTGTAGGATGACCTCCCCAATCATCCTCTCCAAAACACATTACCTCTCTAGAATTAGTTTTAACTACTGTTTGATCCATTTTTTAATTGCTCACAAATTAAGTTCATGTGTACCACAACTGCAACTGCATAAGATACTGCATGAGATTTTTTAAAGTAATATGAATTATCATCCGGTTTGGTCCAGACTTGTTCAAATATTTCTTTCCAACTTTTATTTAACAGATGTCTTTTGGCGGGTCTAATTATGGCAAGTACAGCAGCTAGTTCTTCTATACTTTTAGGTTTTAGTTTTTGCAAAATTTCTGTATGTCCGTTTACATGAAAAAGTTGATCAACAAACTCTTTAGCCTGTAATAAATCCCAAGTGGGTTCGGTAGTCATTAATTTTTTAAGATGTGATTCACTCTGCACGTCTTTGTATATGCTGACATTTAGAAAATCTAATTTAAAATATCCTCTGGTCTCTGCTTCTGTATAGGAAATAGTAGATTGATTATCTATGGGATTATGTGGTATCTCTGTAAAATAAATTCCTGTGTTGTGTTTTTTATTTGATTCTATAGTGGCTATTCTATGTTCAAGCAGTGCTAACGCTTGACTTCTATCCGCGAAATCTATATCAATATCAGGCATAGGCTACCTCTCGCAATTTGCTTTTTGGAACATTTATATTTCTTTTTAGACAAATCTTTTCTAACACGCAGATATCACATCTAGGAGAGCGTGATTTACAGATTCTTTTGGCGTGAGTAATTAGTTGCATATGAGCAGCATATTTGTATCTGTCTGGCGTAGAATGATTTACAATTTCAGCTGACTTGCTTTCGTTTAAGGTGTCCGTCCATCCTAATCTCCACAGTAATCGAAACACATGTGTATCCACTGCGATATGAGGTTGTCCCCAAACGAATCTCATTATTATATCTGAACTTTTTCTGCCAACTCCAGGCAAAGTCATCAACTCTTCCTGTGTCTGGGGTACTTTGCTGTTAAACTTTTCTATCAACATTTTAGATGTTGCTAATATATTTTTTGATTTAGCATTGTACAGTCCAGCTGGTTTAATAGCTTCAATTATTTTTTCTTGAGTTAATTTAATCATGTCTTGTGGAGTACTTGCTAATGCAAATAATTGTTTGCAGGCCACTGCAGTTCTTGCGTCTTGACTCTGTGCAGACAGCATCACTCCTATCAAACTGGTGTATGCTTGCTTATGTATTTTGGCAGCAGGTTTTTTATTAGAATAACGTGGCCAATACTGGGTCAATTTGTCGTATAAGTATGCAATATTTTCTTGAGTCAACATGTCTATATAATATTTTCTAATACATTTAAAGTCAATTATAATTTGGATTCTTTTACCAATTCTTTAATCATTTCCACATCTGCAGGATATCTTTTAAATTTTAAACTCCAATGTTCTGGACTCAACACTTGATATAGTATCTGCAATTGTTCGTTGCTCAATTTGTTCAACATGTCTTTGCCAGTTTCGCAGTTCAACATGATCCATGGAGAAATCTTTCCATCCTTGATATCATACACAGCTCTAGGCAAAGCTGCGTATTTAAAATAATCTTTCCAAGCAGCATTGTTATCATCCGCCCAATCCATCATTGTCTTAATGGTGCGTTCTATGGCAGGTTCAGCTGATTCTTTAAGTATCAGTTCTAAGACATATTTTTCATACAATTCTTCCCTACACCAATGATCCAATTTTACACCACTGTTTATCACATAGTCTATATAATTTTCTGGATACAAAGGTTTGACATTTGAAACAAAGGAACCAAACTTTACAAAAGCATTATAGTATGGTGATTTACAAAATTCTTCATAGGTTTTACTGCCGTTTAACTTTTGTGATAATTGATAAAATCGATTAAAAGTTAGATATCCTAATTGTACTCTGCGTTCATTTTTTTGTAGATGTCTTCTTTTTTGTTCACACAAATGCACAGCAAGAGTCTTTTCTTTAGTAAAACTACTACCGCAATATTGGCAAACATATTTTTCTGTCATAAATTTTTCTTTATGGTTTCACTGTCCATACCATGTGCCACAGCAAGTTCTTTTAGTTCATTTTTACTGTTAATTTTAGCCAACATTTCAATTTCATCTTCTTTCATATTAGGATATAATGCAGTTAAAAATTTTACTGCTTTATTTTGTGTTGCAGCGTCTTTCAATTTATACCCGATCCATTCATGTGAACGTATTTGTTTTTTATCATTAGCAGTCATGCACAATAGATACCAAAGTAATTTTTTATGTTTTTGTAGATTAAAAAAGTTTTTGTTGTAGTATTCATTTGTTTTTAAGATAGCAAGTTCTTTGTCCATTTTGCTGCCTCTCACCGCACTTGCATAACGATTCAAAAGATAAAATCCTACTTGTTTTTTTTCTTCTTCTGAAAATTCATTCCAAACATTTTTTGCATTCAGATCTATGGCAGCCAATATATCTTTCAAAAGTAATTTACTCATATTCGTTAAACGTATATCCGGCTAATTTTAACATCACAATGTATTTTTCCCAAGCACTTTGTACGCCTTTATGTTTCATGCACAGTTTTACTGCTTCAGGGGTCACATACCAAGATCTTGATTCCACCTCATCTTCAAAAATTCTATTTTCGCTTCTATAAACCAAATGTTTAGTGCCAGTTTTGCTGTTGACGGCTCTGGCATATACAGTGTTGCCACCATCAGGTGACTCATGCACATACTGCACACCTGGTTTATATTTGAAGCGTTTTTTCATTAACCTACTAACTTCCGTTGCAATTTGTTTTGCAAGTACATCAATAAGACTCCATAGGCAGGTAAGAAAACTATGAACCCAACTATGATTTTAACCAAAGTATTATTGAAAGCAACAGCATGCACCCAAGGCTGTGGATAAAATGCTGTGTAGAAAAAAGTATATGTGTCAATGATATTTGCAGCAACAGTGCTTAGTGCTGGAGCCAACCACCAATTGCTGGTCCATTTTTCTCTTATCCACTGCATCACATATACGTCTAACATTGTGCCTACAGCATAAGCAGCACCAGATGCTACTCCTACTCTAACAGCATGTGGATCTTTTAAAATTAACAATACAGCCACCGAAGCTAATATGGCTGGTATCATTGATATGGCTACCACTGCTCTTGCAGTTTGTTTGCCTACTATTCTTACCGTGAGGTCACTGGCTACCACTACCAATGGAAATGTAAAAGCCGCAGCCGCTAACGGAAAACTAGTTTCCCATCCTAAAAGATTTATTTTTTGAGAAAACAAGTTAAATCTAATGGTCACCAAATAATTACTTACTGCAATTATAAGAGTGTGAAATATAACTAGATTTCTAATTAAAACTTTATCTGTGTTTTGTAACAGATTGTTTAGTATTTTCATCTTTTTCCTTTTTGTTTTTTGTTTGTGTTTGAGGACAAGTGCCCTCCATTACCCATCCAATTAGAATCTTTTTCTTTTAGAAAAAGATCAATGAATGAATTTCTATAAATTTTGTGTGTCATTAGTACAGTAGGCTATAATCAATATTTTCACACTGCCTACTGATATCTTTAACAAAAAATACGCAGGGTGGATTGCGTCCTTCAGTTAGTGGCGTGGTAATTAATTGATTGTTTTTAATTTTTGGAAAATACCATTTGACGTCGTTGAAGAAATTAATCACTTTGATAGGTACAAATTCTGCTCTAAAGCTACTTAATGGATTCAGAGAAAATGCATCGAACCCCCTATCAGCTATACTGGTTAAAGGAATAACTTGAAGATCCATACCACTCTCCTTGTCACCTACTGCTAGACTCCAATCTAGTGGCATACTGATTTCTAAACCACCAATGCTCAACACTATGGCCGGACTTGAAAAACTTTCAATAAAAATTAAAGGCATAAAAAAGAAATCAGGATCTTTTGGATTGCTATTGTCCAACACACTAAAACTGACATCCTCAGTGATCTGATTGGGCATTCTTGATAGTAAAAAAGTTTTATTGTCTACAGTTAATATTCTCATTTTAATTCCACTCTAATTTTTCTAAAGTAAAAGGATAGTTAGCTTCATTATAAAATTTCTTCCTTTGTGTAAGATGTCGTTTAGCAAATTTACAAGTGCTAGTAATATCCCATATTTGTACAAAGTCTTTATCATGTGCTTTTCTTATGCCTCTGCCTATGCTCTGTATTACTCTTACAAAACTTTTTCCTGGTTCTATCAAAACCAAATTAAATATTCTTGGAATGTTGATACCCACAGATGCCACGCCATATGTGGCTATGATAACTTTGTTATTTGTGCTACCGATCTCATCATATTCTTCTTTTCTATCTTTAACACTCATTTCTCCCTGAACAAACACACTGTTAGGAATTAATTTGGTTAACATTTCCCCAGCTGCTAATCTATCCACTAGTATCAATGTGTTACCGCTGTCTTTTATTTTACTCAATAATTTTGCAATATATTCCATTCTTGTTTTAAATGTCATCAAATATTTTAATTCTTCCTGATAATTTTTGTGTGCCACGGTGTCAACCAATTGAACAATATTCACATGACATTTGGACAATATGCCTTTGTCCTGTAATTCTTTAGCTGATATCTGATTGATCACAGGCCCTATGCTGGTGAGCAATGCCTGAAATTCAAATTGTTCTTTGGGTATGGTTCCTGTGAGTCCCCATCTTACTGCTGCGTTTCTTAAATGATGTGTGAGTAATTTTTTCAATACTTCTGCTTTAGCCTGATGCACTTCATCTATAATGATTGTGGTAACTCCATGCAAAAATTCAGTCAATGTAAATGCGGACTGTCCGTCTTTGCCTTTTTTATCCAATACATTCAAACTTTGCCAAGTACAAATTGTGTGTGTTTTGTTTAATTCTTTTCTGTCTCCGAAATAAACTCCCACATCCAGCCCTGTGTTGATGTAATCTTCCTCAGTCTGTGTGACTAAACTTTTGTTTGGCACTATGACTACAGTTCTACCATAAGGTTCGCACATTTTAGAAAGACAAGCAGTGATTATTGTTTTACCAGCCCCTGTTGCTATTTCTTGAAGCGACTGTGGATTTTCTAAAAAATTATTTACAACTTCCACTTGATAATCACGCAGTACTATTTGTTGATTTTCGCACAAGTGACCTTTAGGCCAAGTTTTATTATGAAAATAATTTTTATCTATTTTGTTAAATTTTAATTGAACCTTTTTCCTATTGTCCACAACTTCTTCCACTTCAATGCCGTTGTCATTGATTAGTTTAATGATGGTGTCCAAATGATTGAGAAAACCATTACCACCTAAGCCAAAGAATCCAACTTTACCGTCCCATCTTCCCAACTTGTATTGAGGAAGATATCTAGCATATGGCACTGCAAACTTCAGTTTATTAGATATACTTCTACGCACATCCACAGGCAGTCCTTCTATTTTCACGTTGACTTCATCCTGTATAATTATTTTACAAGTGTTCATTTAATATATTCTACGTCATAATGCCACATATTCCACGGACTTTCTATAGTGTCATACTGTATTACCAAGTCGCTCAATTGATAATAACTTTGTACCTGATTGTGTTCTTTTTCACTTTTTAAAGTCAAAACACATTCTGGTCTCCAATTAGATTTGAGCAAAGGTTTTGGCACTCTTTTATTATTAATATAAACTATTTTTGTGTTTTCATCAACTGAATTATTGATGCCAAATTTAGATATTTGTTGATTGAATTCTATGTTTTTTTCCCCAGAGTTTGGTAATCTAAACAGCACGCTGATTTTACTGCTGTCAAAAAGATTTCTAAAACGTGTGTATGTTTCTGTGAGATTGTCTGCTGCTGACTTTTCATTTATGATCACCAGCAACGGGAACCTTTTTAAATCTATAAGCGAATGCACCACCTGATCCAAATTCCAAATTTCTCTGCTGATGTTCACAATAAACGATTTTCTGTTAACAATTTTCTGAGTCAGTATGCCATACTTTTTTAAACAATCTTCCCTAGCTGGTGCATCAAAATGTTCAAGTGCGAGTGCTTCCCTTCTATCTAAATACATGAGAAGATTTTCTTGGTTGGGTGAGCCATATTTTTCTGTGATAAATTCTTTGTATATGTCTGGCACATTTCGAATCTCATTATTATAAACTCCAGGCACATAATTTTGCATATTATTACTGATGTGAATTAATTTTTTAAAATTTTCTAGTAGCTCATGGTCTATATCTTCAATTTTATCTTTGAATTTATGTAAAATGTGGTACACATATTTTTCTTCATAAGGAAATACGTAATGATTGTCGTAGTTGTAATATTTGTCTTCATACTCAAATCTTTTTTTGATTTCATTTACTAGTTTGGCATATTGTACATTAAATGGAAAACGTATGACAATGGCCTTTATTTCATCTTTGAAATTTGCCTGATTGAGCACTAAATTTATGTTTGGAATATCCTTGACTGGCATGACTTTGATAAAAGTTCTACGATCAATGGTTCTAAGTGGATTTCTCAAACGGTTCAAACTTTGAGGAAGATCAATGTTGCGATCAGCAAATTGTTTGGCATAGTTGTCAACAAATATTTTTTTTAACACTGCTAATTGCCTATCTGTTAAAGCAAGTCCTTTAAAGGTTTGAGTTGCAATGCTGGATAGAATATGTCTATCTTTGTACTGTACTTCAAATGCAGGGATCACTATGATGTGACTGATGCCCATCATTATTTCTAAACAATCTTCTACAGAGTAAACAGACAAATTGGAGGCAGACGACATAATCTATTATTATAAACTAATTTTTCAAAAAGTCAATCTTTTGAATGGTGTGCCTTGTGCTATTTCTTCCACAGTGTATTCAGTATTTGCGTAATATTTTACCCAATTCGTTCTGTCTGGCATTTTTGGTTTTTCTATGTTGCTGAGATCATGATTACCCACATCATGTGCCAAACTGTCTGGACCCACAAATGCTGGTATGCCTGCAATCACTGCCTGTGGTCCTGGATTACTGCTCCAACTGATCACTGCCCATGCATTTTCAAAATTTAAATCAAAATCGTCATAGGTGTTGGCCACGCTGGTAGGATTTTCTATTCTTACATTTTTTGTAAAAGTGTTGAAATTAAACATGGTCAATCTGCGTGGATGTGGTCTAATTATTATGGGTCTATCTGTGTGATTGCGCAGTTGACTAATTTGTTGCACAAAATATGTTTCTATGGGTGGCATGTGCCGCCATTGTTCACTTTGATCATGTTGTCCACATATCAAGATGTGATCACCTTTGATCCTCCAAGGTTTCAATTTAATACCTAATCTTTCACATCTGTCTTCTTGCACAGTGCCAAAGTCAGCAGCTCGATTGATTCCGTTCAATGCCACCTTCCATGTGTGGTTGCGTTGTATGCCTCCCACTTCTATGACTAATACATTTTTTTTCTGTTGTCTATAAGTATCGAATATTTTTTTGTTCGCTGCCATTCTACCATGCCACAGCAAGGACCATATCACTGGTATGTCAATATTAGTTTCTTGATTGTAAACCACTGTGTGACCCAATGACTGCAAGCCTTGTGAGACTGCTGAAAAAACTGGTTGACTGTTGAGTGCACCATGTTTGGTAAACAATGAAAAAATCATATAAGTATATGTGTATTTAATTTTAATAACCTAGGACGAATAAGGTTATGATAATGGTTACTTATCATGAAAAATCTAATAGTGCAAATATACGTGGATACTAAAAAATATGATAATCCTAATCTTCTACCTAGTTTCGACGAATTAAGCAAAATATCATTCACGTTAGCAAAAAATTATGCTAAAAAAATAGGAGTTGATTACGTTTTAATTACAGATCCATATATTAATTACATACATCCTACCTATGAAAGATTTAGATTGTTTGAAGAATCATTGTGGACTGACAAATATGATAATGTTTTGTATCTGGATTCAGACGTTTTCATCTTTCAAGACAGTCCTGATATTTTTGAAATGTATCCAGATTTAGACAAATTTAAAGTTTGTACTCATTGGGACGTTGTTAGATATAGAATAGCTGATGATGGAGGTTTCAATGCCGGTGTTTTTATGCTAAACAGGTATTCAAGAAATCAGATGCTACCTTATTTAAAATATAGATTAGATGTTCCGTTAAAAAGTCATGACAATGCTGTATTAGTGGACTGTGTGAAATCTTCAGAGGTTAAAATACAATACATGGATGCTAAGTTTAATGCCAAAAATGATGGTCCTTGGTTCTGTCATGTTTGGGGATCAGGAAAAAGAAAAAAACCTAATATGCAGTGTATTACTATCGCTAAAGAACAAGCTAAAAAATGTTAATAGACAAAATTGTAGAAAGTTTCAAAAATCGCACCAGACCGAACATCAAATGGAAAATGGTGGGAGACATGTATAGAAGAATAAATTTTATTCAACAAACATTCACAGGTGTGCAGACTATCACTGAATTTGGACCATTTCAAGGATGTTCTACAGCTGCCTGGATTAGTTTAAGGCCAAAAAAATTTGTTACTGTGGATCGAGGAGTGTCTTTAGATGTGCCAGTATTTCAGGAAGCCGCAGAAGAGGTTGGAGTGAGTTTTAAATTTATTATTGGAAATGATATAGAAATCGACATAGAACCTTGTGAACTTTTGTTCATTGACACCATGCACACTGAAGATCATACATTTAATGAGTTGCAAAGGCATGCAGATAAAATTTCAAAATATCTTGTGTTTCATGATGTGAATCCCAACAGATTTAACACTTTAAAAGGAATTAATAAATGGTGGGTAAATCATTTGGAGTGGCACTTGAAATATCAAGATTTCGAAGATTGCGGTTTTATGGTATTAGAAAAACATAGTCAATAAGTTACACATATAAATAAGTTAGCATTTAATTCAAAGGAGATTTCACATGAAAGCAGGCAAAATATGGGGTCAAACAGAACTAATACATGCAAACGGGGTATTAGAATTTCACAGAATAGACTTCAAAGCGGGTGGAGTATGTAGCGAACATAAACATCAATTCAAATGGAATGGTTTTTATGTGATGAGTGGCCGGATGAAGATAAGTGTTTGGCAAAAAGATCAACAAGATCTTATAGATGAAACCATATTAGGTCCGGGAGATTTTACAAGAGTTAAACCAGGATACTATCATCAATTTGAAGGTTTAGAAGACGGAGTAGCATTTGAATTATATTGGGCAGAATTTAATCACGACGATATACAAAGGAAAACAGTAGGATTTACCAAATGAAAGTTGGCATAGTCGGATATGGATGGATTGGAAAAGCAACACAAAAATTATTTCCAAATGCGCAAGTGTATGACAAATACATAGAAGGATATACCAAAACCTTGCAGGATTGTGATATAGCATTTCTTGCTGTTCCCACTCCTTGGAACGAAAGTGATGGGTTGGATTGTTCGGCAGTCGAGGATGCTATTGCCACTTGTGGATGTGATTTTATAGTAATAAGGTCGGCAACGCAGCCCGGCTTCGCAGACAAGATGGTAAAAAAATACAACAAGCGTATTGTAGTTCAACCGGAATATTTAGGTGAGACGTCAAATCATCCTTTCTTACAAATGGATACCAGACAGTTTATGATCATAGGTGGTGATCCAGAAGATCGCAGAAAAGTAATCGAATGTTATCAACAGGCATACAATGCAAATATTACTATTAGACAGGTAACTAGGCTGGAAGCAGAAGTTATTAAATTTACTGAAAATCGAGCTATATTTTACAAAGTTATGCAGTGTCAAGAATTATACGATGCGTGTGAAGCCGCTGGCATTGATTATTATGCTATCCGTGACGCAGTGTATGGCGATGATCCTAGAATGAACCTTTGGTTTACATTTGTCTATCCAAATGCAAGAGGGGCTAACAGTAAATGTATTCCTAAAGATGTATATGCATGGTGCGCTTGGGCTGAAAGCGTAGGAGTACATCCTATGGCGACAAAAAACTTATTAAAGTATAATGAAATATTAACAAGAAAGAGCAACGATGCCTGATGCTAATGGAATTGTCAGTTTAGAAGAATTTAAAAAATATTTGAGTAACATGTCCTCAGATGGTGTGCAGATGAGAGCAGATGGTGAATTTTCTTTTGGATTTAATTGGCTAGATTTTGTTAAAACTAGAATGAATGAAGAAATTATTTCGTTACACCAAACAAATCTTAAAAGTTTATATGATAGTATAGGGGTGGATCTAAGAGGTAAATCAGTTTTTGATATAGGGTGTGGTTCTGGTCTTTCATCATTGGCTTTTGCAAGACTAGGTTGCACTAAGATTACAAGTTTAGATATAGATAATTTCTCGGTGCAGGCAACACAATATACAAAAGAAAAATTTTGTAAAGATAATAAAATCCATTGGACAGTTCATCAACGGAATATTTTTGATATGGATGATACAATTGCTGCTGCAGGATCACAAGATATAGTTTATACATGGGGCGTGCTGCATCACACTGGCAGTATGTGGGACGCAATTAGAAAAAGTATTACTACAATAAAACCTGGAGGATTGTTCCATGTGGCACTGTACAGAAGCAGTGGCAAGTTGCCAAAACAATTGGATGAAAAATATAGATTTAAATTTGCAGATAATAAAACTAAAGTAGAAATGTTGTATAATCGTTGTGGACAAAAAATCTTTAGTGTGAAAAAAGGACGGGGCATGAATAAATTTCACGACGCTCTTGATTGGTTAGGGGGTTTGCCTTATGAAGTTTGTGATCCCGAGGTATTGTTTAGTTGGTTAAAAGACAAATACGGATTTGAAGTTCTGTACTTTCAGGATAGAAATGGCGGTGGAAATTTTACAGGTATTTTAAGAAAAAAATGACAAGAAAAATATTCATCGATTGCGGAACACATTTAGGTCAAGGTATAGACGCAATATCAAAAATTAAAAAGTTTGATCAAACGTGGGAAATTTTCACCTGGGAAGCTAATCCATACACCTATAAGAAATATAAAACGAAAGTTTGGCCATCTTATATTAGGATCACATCATTTAATCAAGCTGTAGGATTACATAACGGCAAAATTTCATTGACTGTTAATAGAACAAAAAATAGACAAACAGGGCAAGCCGAATCTATCGGTCAAGGTACGACTACATTATCTTTAGATAAATTTAAAGCCGGAGTTCATAACGGAACTATGGATGAGATAATCGATGTCGAATGTATAAATTTAGTAGAATGGCTAGGGCAGAATTGCAATTCTAACGATATGGTAGTTATGAAGTTGGATATAGAAGGTGCAGAATACGATCTATTAGAAGGAATCTTAGAATCTCCTGTAGTTCATTATATTAAAGAAATTTTTGTTGAATGGCACGATTACGCACTGGCCAATCCAGAATCTTATAAACAAAGAGAAATACAAATAAAAGAAAAAGGCAAAGCGTTGGGAATCAACTTTATAGATTGGAAATAAAATATGTGCGGTTTTGGGGTAACCAATACAAATTCTATTTCTAGTGTTAATAAATTTTGTCAACGTAGAGGTCCAGATCTTACCACGATAGAGACAGTCAATAGCGTAGAATTTTTACATAATCTTTTACACATAACAGGAGATTTAACACGACAACCATTCATTAAAAATGATGTGGTGTGTGTTTTCAACGGTGAAATTTACAACTATCAAAACTTTGGATCCTATGTTAGTGATGGAGATTGTATAATTGATGTTTACAAAAATCGAGGAGATGAATTTTCAAAAGAATTCGATGGTGAATTTGCTATATGTTTAATAGATTTTTCAAAAAACAAGATTGTCATATCAGTCGATACATTTGCATGTAAACCTCTTTGGTATGAATTCAAAGATGGTCAATTTTGCATATGTTCCTACAATAGTCAGCTAAAAGGTTTAGGTTTTAATAACGGAAAAAAATTAAAATCTAATACCACGCAGATTTATAACTTAAAAACTTTAAAACTAGAAAAAGAAATATCTCATACCACATTTGATATTAAACAGTATAAAAATTCCTATGACGGTTGGTTAGAATCTTTTACGAAAAGCATTAAAAAGAGAACTGTCAATACTAATAAAGCCATGTTTGTAGGAATGAGTTCTGGTTATGATAGTGGCGCTATTGCTTGCGAATTACAAAAACAAAAAATAAATTTTAAAGCATATTCTATTATCAATAATGAAAATAAAGATGTGCTGACCGCTCGATTAAAGTTAATTTCATTGACCGAACCTTTCACATTGACACCTGAAGAATTTCGAATCTGGAAGACTGAAATACAAAGTAATTGTGAAAATTTCTGCTACAACGATCACTTAATGAGTTACGATATTAAAAAAGATCAAGCATCTATGGGTTTATCTGCTATTTGCAGTAGAGCAAGAAAAGAAGGTCGCAGAATTTATTTTAGTGGACAGGGTGCTGATGAAATTATCAGCGACTACGGATTTGGGGGCACTAAAATTTATAAACATAGTTCTTTCGGAGGAAAGTTTCCTACAGATCTAACAGGATTTTTTCCTTGGCACAGTTTTTGGGACGGTACGCAAATTCAGTATCTTAACAAAGAAGAATATGTGGCAGGGCATTTTGGAATAGAAACAAGATATCCTTTTTTAGACAAAGCATTAATACAAGAATTTATCTGGCTAACTGCTGATCTTAAAAATAGCAAATATAAAAGTTGTCTAGCTGAATATCTTAAAATAAACAATTTTCCTTTCCAGGCAGGAGAGAAGAGAGGATTCCATGTCGTGGACAAAGGAAAAAAGGTAAGGACTGTATGAGTAAAATTACAGTGGTATTAGCAGGCGATAAAAATTATAAACCTTTTGTAGAAAAAGGAAAACAAGTAACTGAAGCATTAGGTTATACTGTCAGTGTTTATGATCTAGGAGGATTAGGTTTTGGCACTCCTTTCACTGGTAAATTTAAAGACGAACCAAATGCTAAAATTCCTTGCAAGCCAAGAATAATTTTAACAGAATTGAAAAAAACTATTGACGGAGATTACGTAGCATGGTTGGATTCCGATGCTATTTTGTTACAACGTATTGACGAAATTATGGAAGATTATGATGTCGCAGTAACAGTCAGGGCACCAAAAATAGTAGAACATTCTCTGCCCATAAATGCAGGAATTGTTTTTATTAGAAAAACAACTGCAGCATTAAACTTTGTTAATAATTGGATAGATTTATCAGAACAAGGAGTTAGTGATCAACCACCATTAAACAAACTTTGTGGGGTAGGCAGTAAGGATAGAGATACCACAGTGGTACGAAATGATACAAAAATAAAAGTATATACCTGTGAAGTTTATAATAATTTTTACAAATCAGGTATTGATGCAATCAATAAAAAGTCTTCAAAAGTTAAGATTGTGCATTACAAAAGTAAATTACGCCACTTGTATCCATTATAGTGTCAAAC
>Ga0194129_10003039_pt1 | contig 23911 bp, 21 predicted proteins | sample TA2KigCa35mmetaG_FD_150862 | JGI IMG/M metagenome (GOLD analysis project Ga0194129, IMG submission 150862) | Freshwater microbial communities from Lake Tanganyika, Tanzania - TA2015038 Kigoma Deep Cast 35m | ecosystem: Environmental > Aquatic > Freshwater > Lake | place: Tanzania: Lake...
TATTTATATCAAATAGACAATTATGTCCTACAATAACATCAGAAGATAAAATATCTTTACCTAGTCCTTTAGAATATAGAATATCATTAAAATCTAAACCATCACTTACTGCTTTTTCAAATGAAATGCCATGAATATGTGTCGTTGGAATTTCGGTATAATCTACAGGTTTAACTATATATTCTTTAATATTATCATAATTAATTTTTTGTGGATTAAAATTATCATCGTAATACCAAGCTACAGAAACGATTCTAGAAGTGTTATAACTAGCATTATTTTTATAATCATCGTATTCTCTTTTTTTATTTACATTTTTCATTATAGGTAATCCTGTTGTTTCCAAATCAAATATAAATACTCTTTTTCCTGTAAGCGTTTCCATCTTTTTAATATATTGATTATTATATATATTAAATAAACAATTCAAATTTTTATATAAAAAACTTAATATAATATTTATTAGATATTGATTCATCATCAGTATTATTTTTGTAGATAATAATCTGTAAATTACTTTTAAGTTGAAATTTCATTTCTTTTTTTTGTGTTGTAAAATTATTTTTAGTTAATCTTTCAACAAATTGTTTGACAGAATGAATAGATGGTTTTGATATTTGTAAAAAATTATGACAAATATGTTCCAAAATATTTAACCATCCATTTACATCTAGTTCAGCCTCAATGGCTCTTGATACATCAATAATCTTTTCTATATTGTTATAACTTTTATAAATTGGTTTATAAATTAGATTATCAATAATATTACCAACAGCAGACAATGTATCTGCAACTTGTATTATTTTTTCATCTACAGAATCACCATATTGAATATGTGTTTCTTGATAAAATCTATTTCTAAATTTACCTCTATTACTCCAACTAGGTGTTGTATTTTTTAGATAAGGAATATAACAATCATGTGCTATTTGTAAAATTATATATTTGCTTATGTTTAGAAAAGGTCTAATAATATTAACACCTTCTTGGATAGAAGATATTTTCATTTTTTTAAGATCAAAAATATGTTGTGCTTTTGAAAAGTTAGACCAAATGTTTTCCACAACATCATCTTTTATATGTCCTAAATAGACACTAAAATTATCAGTATTAAGATATTTAGAAACAGATTTATAAAGATTAAATCTAATATCTCTAGTCATTTTTTCATAAAAGTCTCTATCTATATTTTTTCTGGTTAAATATTCAATATTGTAATAATATAATTTTATATTTAGTTTGCTACAATAATATTTGATAAAATTAAATTCATAATTACTTTCTGATCTATTACCATAAACTATATGACAAGCAATAATTTTATTATCTATTTTTTTATTTATGACAAGATTATTAAGAAGAAAAAGAGTGACCATACTATCAACACCCCCACTTAGACTAACAATTATAGTATTATTAAATTTAATAGTTTCCAATAGTATTGTAGAAAGAGTTTGTATATTTGGTAAAAGTAGATTTAACAAGTTGAACCAATCATGTTGTATAAATTGTGGTGGAAAGTGCTCACAAATATCTACTGGAGTAAATTCTATAGGATAATTAGGTTGGTTAAATAAATCAACATTATTATAAATATAATCAAAATCGTATATTTTTTTGTAGGTATCATTAAAAAATTTAGATAGATATAACTTTTCTTGAATACTATTATTATGATGCGCACACCATAACAAACAATTTTGAATAACATATTTATAATTTTTTACATGTTTGAATAACATAAGAATAAATATTAGTTCAGTCTCTGTAGTTTCTAAAATTATTTTATTAACATTTGAAAGTATATTTTGAGATAAAGTTATTCTAATATTTAGGATTATAGAATCATCAAAATCTGGTTGGATAGAATTTAGAATCTGATATCTCATAAAATGTTTATAAAGTTGATCTTGAAAAATAATAAATCCAATAAAAGTTTTATTATTAAATTCTAAAAAAGATATTTTTATAGTTATATTTATATAGTCAATATTATAAAATTTTTCATAAATTATCCTATCTATTTTTTCTTTATCTTTATTTAATATAGGAATCCAATATGAGGGATTATCAAACCAAAAATCATAAATATTTTGGTAAAATGAATCAACCATCTGCTTTATATATAAGCATAATTTTATAAATTTTTCAATTTTTAATCTAAAATTTCGAATTCATTTTCTTCATCAACTGTAATAGAATTTGGTTGATTTATTTCTACATTATTAATTGGTGGTGTAGTTGATTTAACATCAATAATTTTTTTTGATTCTATATTTAATATATATTTAAGATAAAAATTATTATTTTCATTCAAAATTTTTTTGAATTTTTTTATTTTTTTTTTATTTTTTTTTTTTTTTTTATTAAATTTATTATAATTTTTTTTATTTTTATTAGTTATTAACTTAATTTTATCAAATATATTATTTAATATAAAAATGTAAAGTTGTTGTATTTTATATAATTTATTAAATAAATTTTTAAAATAAAAAAAAGAAATAAAAAATAATCCAATTAAAATATAATTAAAATTTAAATTTGCTATTAAATTTCTATATGTTATCATTTATTTATATAACATATTTAAAAAAATATATTTATATTTAAATATATTATGATATCTTATTATTTTTTTTTGATGATATTATTTATTTATCTACACAAATATGTATATATTTGGGGTGAAAGAATATTAATTAAATATAATAACCTAAATGAATTAACAAATTTGACAGAATATAAAATTAAATATATTATTAAAAATATATGGAAATCTTTTATTTTATTTTTGATGTTAATATTAGGAACATTTCATTTTTTAGAAGGTTTCATAAATAATAGATGGTATAATGTATTTTTTTATATATTTGGAACAATATATTCATCTTTGGATATCAGTGGATTAATATTTGTAAGAGGTCTGCCAACTGCAACTGTTGTTCATCATTGTGTTGTTGGTATATTAGGTTCATTAAATTTATTAGTTGATTATAGTATATCAGGATATTACAGATCAATAATTATATATACATATTTTTCAATTATACCATTTTTAGTTAATTTTTATTTAGGTTATAGATACATATCAAATAATAGAGTGATGATTAAAAAAATAGCTAGTTATAGTTATAAAATATATACATTTAGTCTTATAAGTAATATATTATCTCAAATAGTTTTTTTTATTAATCAAGAATATAGTAATTATTTGTATATGTATATTGGTCTATATACGCTAATTTTATATGATGATATTAATTTAATTAAATTTTTAAGGAAAGAATCTTTATAAAATTTTTTTGTGTTTATAAATTATAATGAATTATAAATTTATATTAGGTTCTATTATAGTTATAGGAACTAGTCTATTAGGATATGAAATATATAAAAAAGAAATAAATTATGAAAAAGAATATAGACAAAAAATAAAAAATCTTTTAATTGAAAAAGGAGAATTAAATAAAGATGTTCATAAAAGAAGTATTAAAAGTGAAGTTTTAGATGAATTGGTTGATATTGCTAAAGATTTAGATATTAAATTAGTAGATTTTATTGATGATAAAACTTTTGATAATTTGTATAAAAAATATATAGAAAAAATGATTAGTAAAAGTACTAGAATGTAAATTAGATTTTTATAAATAATATAAAAATATAATTTTGTGTTAAATCACCCCACGAGGGGCTCGAACCCTCGGCCTCAAGATTAGAAGTCTTGCGCTCTATCCAACTGAGCTAGTAGGGCGGGATTTTTAACACATATTTATATAATTAATATAATTTTAAATTGTTTTATTATAATAATTATAATATAATAAATGATTTTTATTTTAGGTAGTTTTTTTGTTGGAGTATCTTTAATAAAGATATTTTTAAGTAAAAATAACAAAGAAGAGAAAAGTATAGAAGAATTAATTGCGGAATATGAAATAATAGATAATACAGTTTGTAAAAAATCAATACATAACAATAATAATAACAAAAAGAAAGAAGAAAATAATATCCCAGTAATAACTATAGAACATCTAAATAAAATTGATGAGAATATAGAAAATAGATTAAAAGATCTAGGAATAAATAAAAATAATAATAATGAAAATAAAAATAATAATAATGAAAATCAAAATAATAATATTGAAAATGAAAATGAAAATGAAAATGAAAATCAAAATAATAATAATGAAAATAATAATAATGAAAAATCAGCTGAAGAAAGGATTTTTCATACAATAATGAAAAAAGGAAATTTGTATAATGACGAATATAAGAGAACTATAGATAATTTTGTTGTTATTGAATTTTTAAAGCTTGCTAAAGAATTAAATATAAACCTTGAAGAAAGTATAAATGATGATAATTTTGACCAAATTTATATTAGATATGTTGATGAACTTGTTAGAAAAAAATTAGATTAAAATTAGAACCTTCCAAGTTTTTATTGGTAGGTTATGACGTTGCCTTCTTTTATTGCTGTCAAAGTCCTGCAAGTATTACCGCCCAACTCTCGGACAAGATCCTTAAACTCCTTGCTGTGAGAAACAATGATGCATGGCACTCCATATTTTTTTAGTAGTGGAAGAATGCATTCTGTGTAAAACTTTCTTACTGTGGCAAAGTCAATTGCTGTATCAACTTCATCAAGAACCACAAACTTTATAGATTTTCCTGTTTGAAGATATTCTTGAAGTTCCCACATTAGGTGGGCTAGAACTATTGTTCTAACTGTTCCAGGTGATAAAGATTTTTCATTTTCACCAAGTTGTTCATCCAGATTTTTTTCAGTAATCCATTCCAGATCAAACTTTGATAGGAAGGAAGCCAAATTTTTCCCTGAACCTTTAAACAGTTTATTAGCCGAATGCGTGATGGTCTTCTTTGAATTGTGGGTGTAATAAGATGCGATATCTTGTGAAACAACAAAGAAAGGAATTTGCGATGGTTCAATTTTTGTCTTTCCAAAGAACATTTTAGCATCACTATCCACACCTCCAATAAGAATTGAAATCAAGTAGGTTTTTCCAGAACCCTTTTGACCCTCAATAATTATAGTATGATGTTTTGGACCTATATTTAAGATAGAAGATAAAATTACTTGAGGGCAGTTCTTTTGAACTATCCGCAAACTGCAAAGTTTCAAATTTCTTCTTTTCCAGAAATGTCTCACCAAAGCAACTTTTTTCTTTTGTGAGACTAGAGCTTTACTGTAAAGATCAAAATAACGATTCATTTTTGTTTCATTGTGCATTACAAGTTCTTTCAATCTTATCCATAGTTTTATTCCACCCCACAAACGTTGATGATTTACTATTAGCCACATCAGTATTTGCTTATCTTTGAACAAATACCGAAATGAAAGAAACAACACTTCTCGTGCTGTATTATTTAAAAGATGTGACCGTTTCACCATTTCATCCTTTTCTAACCATTGTGTGGTGTAATTATGTACTTGATCGGCAGGATTTGGTTCTGGTTCTCCAAAACATATGCTTCTCCTTGCAAAATAGTTAGTCCAGCATCTTGAAATTTCTTTTCGTGTTTCATCTGTGATAGAAAGCATTTTTTTGGAAATAGCATCAAGTTCTTTTTCAAGAGTTTTTTGGAGTAAAAGAAGAAGCAATGTTCCAAATCCAATGACTTGGATTATCAACCATGATTTCCCTGTTGAAACATACAAGACAACCAAATAGTCAACGAGTTCAGGTAGCATTTTAACGGTCTGCCAGATTGTTTGAAAGTATGCGTAAAATGAATCAACACATGCTTCAATAATCACAGAATTTGTGATGACCAGTGAAAGTTCATTATTGGCGTTCATCAAGGTTTCACTAATTTCTTTCAATATTTGATTAGCAACACTGGTGCCCTCCTTAGCGGAAGGATAGAATAAAAGGTAGTCCAGTAGGTCATGCATAAAAATCTTAAGCGTCACAGCAAAAAATGCATCATCTAAAGTTTCCAGGGATAACTCCACGAAAATGCGAGACACATAAATGCTTGAAATATACGATACTAAAAGCTGCAAAACAGCCAAAAGAATGGTAAATTTCAGAGCCTTACGGCTCGTGTGTTTCCAAAGTAGTTTGAAGAACATGAGTAACTCTTCAAATATAATATTTTTTCAATTTTTACTAGTCTTCTTACTATTTTTTTTACTAATCTTTTTACTATTTTCTTTACTAGAATTTATTTTAGAATCTCTTTTTTTGGATACTTTTTTTATATTTTTTGATTTAATATAAATATCTTGTGTTTTAATCCAATCAGCATCCTTTCTAAGTGTAATAAAAAGTTCTTCATCTTTATTTTTATTAAGGGTTGCTAGTGCGACCAATCTTCTATAAACAGACAGTGGTTTAATATTTTTTAGAGCTTCTCTTAGAGCAGAATGTCTCTCAGTTTTTGAGAGTGATTTTATATTTGAATAACCATATTTACCAAGAACATCTTTATCCATAATAGTTATTAATTTTGAGCCTTTTTTAGATTTTCCAGTAACGCTTTTAATACAAGCAGGTTTAGTCCAACTACCGGATACACTAATATTTTTACCAGTTTTACTATGAGATTTATAACTTTTCTTCTTATATCCTTCTCTTAATATTTCACCCTTAGAACATTTTTTTGGAACTTCTTTAGAAAATTTTTTCATAGCTTCTCTATGCATTTTAGCTTTTTTTTGTAAATATTTTTTTAATTTTAACGATGTTTTCTTACCCGAATCACTTTGTGCTGTTATACAAGAAGCAGGTACTTTACTACCTTTTTTAGTTGTATAACCTTTTCTTAGTATCATACCTTTTGAACATTTTTTTGAATTCTTTTTGCTAGAGTTTTTCTTAGAGTCTGTCATAAATTATTATTATTATTTATATTATAGATTTTGAAAAAATAAAAAAAATAAATTTTATAAACAAATAAATAAGGTTTAAAGTTTTAAAAATTTATATATTTATAATCAATGAGTCAGAATAAATCTAATTACTGTTTTGGTGTAGATCTTGGAACTACATATTCGTGTGCTGGTGTTTATGCTAGTGGTCGTGTTGAGATTATTGCAAATGATCAAGGACAAAGAACTATGCCATCTTGGGTTGCTTTTACTGAAGATGGTGAAAGATTGGTAGGAGATGCTGCTAAGAATCAGGCGGCTAGTAATACCGCTAATACGTTATTTGATATTAAAAGAATTATTGGAAGAAAATTCAGTGATCCTGTTGTTCAATCAGAATTAAAAACTTATCCATTCAAAGTAGAAGAAGCACCTAATGGAAATTGTCAAATTAAGGTTATGCATAAAGGCGAAGAAAAGACATTTACCCCTGAACAAGTATCAGCAATGGTTCTAGGAAAGATTAAAGAAGATGTTGAAGCTTATTTAGGTCATGAAGTTAAGAACTGTGTTGTAACTTGTCCTGCTTATTTTAATAATGATCAAAGACAAGCAACTAAAGATGCAGGACAGATTGCAGGATTAAATGTATTAAGAGTTATTAATGAACCAACTGCCGCAGCTATTGCTTATGGTATTGATAAAAAAGGAGGTGGTGAAAAGAATATTTTAATTTTTGATTTTGGTGGTGGAACTCACGATGTATCTTTACTTACTCTTGATGATGGAGTTTTTGAGGTTAAAGCCACAGCAGGAAAGACTCATTTAGGAGGTGAAGATATGGACAATAGATTAACTGATTTTGTATCACAAGAATTTAATAGAAAGTACAAATTAGATGTAAGAACCAGTGCTAAAGCGATGAGAAGAATTAAAACAGCTTGTGAAAGAGCTAAAAGAGTATTATCATCTACCAATTCTACTACAATTGAGATTGATTCTTTATATGAAGGCAACGATTGTAATATCACCGTAAGTAGGGCTAAATTTGAGGAATTATGTTCTGATTTATTTAGGGATGCTTTAGAACCAGTAGATAGAGTTTTACAAGATGCCAAAGTATCAAAAGCACAAGTAGATGAGGTTGTATTAGTAGGAGGTTCTACGAGAATTCCAAAAGTTCAGAAAATGTTAAGTGATTATTTCAATGGTAAAGAATTATGTAAGAGTATTAATCCTGACGAGGCAGTTGCCTATGGTGCAGCTGTACAAGCTGCTATTTTAAGTGGAACCGGAGATGAAAAAACTGATAGTTTGTTACTACTTGATGTAACACCATTATCAATTGGTATTGAAGTGCAGGGAACAGTAAATCATATTTTAATCAATAGAAATTCTCAAATTCCTTGTAGAAAAACTCAAACCTTTAGCAATGCTTGTGATAATCAGCCTCAATGTGAGATTAAAGTATTAGAAGGAGAGAGATCAAGATCAAAGGATTGTAATGTGTTAGGAACTTTTATGTTAAAAGATTTACCACCAGCAAGACGAGGAACATTAGAAATTGAGGTAAGTTATGATTTAGACGCCAATGGTATTTTACAAGTAAGTGCTTTAGAAAAAAGTTCAGGAAAATCTGAAAAAATCACTATTACAAATGATAGTGGTAGATTATCCAAGGAGGAAATTGATAGAATGGTTCAAGAAGCTGAGAAATTTAAAGAAGAGGATAAAAATTTTAGAGAGTCATCTGAATCTAGAAATAGTTTAGAGCAATATTTGTATGGAGTAAAGAATTCACTAACTGACAAACTTAAAGAAACTCTTGGTGAAGATTGTGCTACAGTAGAATCCAAAGTTAATGAAGGATTACAATGGTTAGAAGGCAATCCAACTGCTACTAAGGAAGATTATGATGCTAAACATAAAGAAGTAGAAGGTGTATGTATGCCACTACTTCAAAAAGCATATCAAGCTGGAGGAGGACAACCTGATATGGGTGGAATGCCAGATATGAGTAGTATGGGAGGAATGGGAGGAACTTGCAGGCCATGTCGAGGAATACCAAATCTAGATCCAGAATATTTAAAACAGGTAGAGGAAATGTTTAAGAACATGTCACCAGAGCAGAGACAGCAGATGGAGGAGATGGTTAAGAATATGGGTAAAGCTGGAGGTGCAAGTGCTACTCCTAGTGAGTTAGATTAGAATATAAATAAAATTAGATTATAATAAATATATATATATTATAAGTAAAGATAAAGAAAGTATAAGAATACAATAGTAAATTTAAAAAGTCTAAATAGTGGTGGTTGATAATTATTATTATTATGAATAAGCGTTTGATCTATTTCAGAATAGACGTTTATTTTTTCAGTTTTAAAAACTTTTTTCCAAGAATAATTCCACATATGTTGGACATATTCATAATATTCATCTCTAGTATATCTTTTATAATCAGGATATATTACCTCACAATAATAAACATACATTTTAGCATTTCTTTTAGCTACAAAATTTTTTTCATCAATAACATCTTCTTTATTTTTAGTAATAATAATTTGGATGGGTAAATTCATATTATAAGAATGAAATATAAAACCTTTTTTTAGCATACAAGCTTCAACTTGATATGGTCTTCTAGTTCCTTCAGGATAGACAAGTATATTATTAAATTTATCTTTTTTTCTATCAGTTTCTATATTATTAAAAAATTGTTCTATATTATTATTACAGGTTCTTTTAATAAAGTATCCACAATTAGTAATACGAGCAAATAAGAAAAATATTGGAAATAATAATAGAACCAAATACCTACCGACCATTTTAGATGAATAACGAACTAGGATTGTATCAACAAAAAAATCTGTAAATGATCTATGATTACAAAAATATATTACATTTGGATCAGTTGATAAATCTTGTTTAGATATTCTAAATAATTTGAATGAAAATAAATATCTTATAAATCTTATGTTGTTATAAACAATATCCTTTTTTGTTTTGCTAAATATACTAAATATTGATAATATGGGAAATAAAAATCCAATACCAAAAAGACTTATAAAGAAAAATAAATAATTTATCATATATTTTTAATTATATATAAAAAAATTGATTTAAGAAAAAAAATTGATTTAAGAAAAAAATTGATTTAAAAATAATTTAAATATATAATAATAGAAGGTCTTTGGAAAAAGATCTGATTAATATAAAATCTTATATAAAAGCAAAATATTAGTTTATTTTGTGTATTATAAAATAATTATAAATATTAGGAATATATTATAATTATTTTATAGAAATTATCTTCAATTAAGATAATTAAAAAAACATTCTTTTTAAAAAGGAAGGGTGAAAGTCTTTGTAAAAAGATTTTGAATGTAACATATAATAAAAATTAATTTAATTAAGTATTCTTGTTAAAGAATAGAATTATATAATTAGAGAAAAAAATATAAGATCTTTGATAAAAGATCTTTAATGTAATTAAATAAAATTAATTAATTTATTATTTAAATTTCTTGTCAAAGAAATAAATGTTAATTTTTATAAAAATTAAATTAGTTTATTTATAAAAGTTATAAAAAAATGAAATTATTTATGTATAATAATATATATAAATAATATATGTAAAATGAGCGATTTAGTTAATATGAATGGTTCAGATGATCCTTTTTACAGATATTTAGTTAAAAAGATAAAAGTAAAACACGAAACAGGTAAGACGGTTATAATAAATAATGATATAGTATCAAAACAAACAGGAAGACCGAATGATTGGATTGTTTCATACATAGGACAAGCACTAGGAGTATCAACAAATATAGACAAGAAAAATCAGAATAAGTGTACTTTAACAGGAAAACACGAAGAACATATAATACAGGATAAATATTTTGAATTTGTTAAAAAGTACATATTATGCAAACATTGTGATAATCCAGAAACTTTACCTAAAATAATTGGTAAAAAGAAAAATACAAGTATAGATTTATCATGTAGATCTTGTGGTAAAGCATATCCATTAGATACAAGAGATAAATTTGTTAAATTTATGTTAATACATCCGATAAATGAAAATGATGATAAAAAAATTAAAACTACAGAATTAGAGGAAAATAATTACATACCAACAGATGATGATATTGTTCATAGAGACGGAAGTAAAATAGAAGATAAAGTATTAATTATAGAAGAAAAAATAAAAGATATTAACTATGATAATAATGATGCTAATAATAAGAATACAGATACTGATGATGACACTATAGATTTAGATGAAATATAAATTTATAATTTTTATATAATTATATTATAATAATGTTAATTATAATATTGATAGTATGTATAATAATAGTTTTACTATTTACGGGTAATGAAAATAAATGTGAAAATTTCAGTAATATAGAAAAACCGTATTTATGGGTATATTGGGAAAATAAGGATGGAAAATCAACACCACCGATAATAGAGATTTGTTTAGAGATAATGAGAAAAAGATTATCAAATAATTTTAGAATGGTAAAATTGGATCAGAATAATATTTTAGAGTACATTCCAGAAATAAAAGAAAGGAAGTATATATTAGATAAATTAATAATTGCACATCGTGTAGATTATTACAGAGTATTACTATTAAATAAATACGGTGGATTATATCTAGATGCTGATATAATAGTATTAAATGATTTAAGAGATATAATAGAAAAATTACGTGTATATGATTATATTGGTTTTGGATGTACAGGATATAGATGTACAAATGGATATGGAAAACCATCAAATTGGGCAATGGCATCTAAAGCGAATGGTATAATGATTTCAAGATTAAAGAAGTATTTAGAAGATAAATTAGATTCAATAACTGAAAAAGAGATAGATTATCATACATTTGGTAAATTAGCAATATGGAAAATATTAAATGACTTGATAAATAATGAAAATTATAAATATTATCATTATGACTCAGAAAAAATAGGAACTCGAGACATAGAAGGACGATGGATAACAAATGATATGTTAGTAAGTAAAAAAAAAATTAAATTTAAGAATGATAATAATTTATTTTTTATAGTATTTTACAATAGTGATGTTGAAAAAATATTAGATAATTATTTTAAGAATAAAACAAAAGAATATTTATTTAAAGATAATTCAAATATTTCATATTTTATAAGAAAAGGATATAATTTATAATATAAATTTTATATTATAATTAATATATATTAAAGATGTTAAATATATTAACCGTATTAATGTTTTGTAGGCAATTTATAAAAAAAAATTATAGTGATAAAGACTATCATTCAATTTATAGATCTATTTATTGTTTATTAATAACTATATTTAGTTTATACCAAACCAATAAAAATTGGAAAGAATTAAAACAATTTCCCATGATGAATGCATCTCATAGTTCATTATTAATTAATAATTTTATGTTTGTATATATGATATATGATATATGGTATTTTTTTTATTCTAAAAAAATTAGGTATGATTTATTATTTCATCATATATTATGTATGATTGCATTTTACTATTATAAAAATTATTTTATTATGACATTTGGTTCATTAGCAGAGATAATTTCTGCGATGAATTGGTTAAGCATAATTAATAATAAATATAATTCTTTAACAAGATTATATAGAATATTTTCAATTATATTTATAAGGATACCATTATGGTTAAATATCATTAATTTATTTAAAAATACTGAATATAATATTTTAACTATTGGATTTATGAGTATTTTTATTGGATTAGATATTTATTGGTTAAAAATTATATATAATAATATTTTTAAAAATAAAATTTATAAATATATAAAAATAAATAAAAAATAAATAAAAAATATAATAATATTTTTTATCAAAATATTATTATATATGGAAGTCTTAATAATATTATTAATAATATTAATAATATTTCTAATTGATTGTAATAAAAAAATCATTAATAGTGATTCATTTAAAAAAATAGAAAATAATCAAGATAAAATTTTTGATAATGAACAAGATAAAATAGAAGAAAATAATCAAGATAAAATTTTTGATAATGAACAAGATAAAATAGAAGAAAATAATCAAGATAAAATTTTTGATAATGAACAAGATAAAATTTTTGAATATACATTCATAATTTATACAACAAATATAGGATTATTAATAGCAGAAAGTCTAGGGCATATGTTAATAAAACTAAATTTTACATATAGAATAGTTTTAGAAATAACAATTGATGATATAAATGAAAATAGGAAAAATCCACATGAAATCTATATAATTTTATTTCCACAAACATTAAAAAACTTTCCAGATGTTAATAAATACATAATTTATCAATTAGAACAATATAAACAATCAAAATGGATCAATGATGAATATAAAAAAAAAATAGAAAATAGTATTTTTACTTGGGAATATTCACTAGAAAATTATAATAATTTTGAACCTAAATATAAAAAAAAAATATTTTATTTACCTGTTCCAATTATAAAAATTGTTCATGATAATAAACCAACTACTTATAAATATGATTTAATATTTGTTGGAGCACCAAATAAAAGAAGAACTGATATTATAAGAGAATTAAAAAAAAGATACAAAGTTTTATTTTTAACAAAAACATTTAATAATGATTTATACGATAAAATGGAACAATCTAAAATTATTTTAAATCTTCATTACTATAAAAATGCTATTCTTGAAACAACAAGAATAAATGAAGCATTATTTAATAATAAATTAGTAATTAGTGAAGAACCTGATGAATATGATTATTTTAATAAGAATATGTATGAACAAAATGTAGTTTTCATTGATGAAATTAAAGATGATTTATCTAATATAAAATTTTTATATAAAAATATTGATAAATATTTAGATAATAATAGATATAATTCAAAAATTATAGAAAATAATGATTTTATAAATAAAATTTATGAATTCTCATTTTATTTTTTTTATAAAAGTCTATATAAAAACAATTTAATAAAAACAAACATAAATTATAATTTTAAAAATATTAATTTAATTATTAAAGAAAAAATGAAATATATTAAAAATATTATAGTTATAACAAGTAATTTTATTTTTAATAATAAAGAAGATCAGGAAATTAATGATTTAAATAAAATTATAAAGAAAGATTATTTTGATTGGTATTATTTTACTAATATAAATACTAAAATTTCAGGATGGGATATATTAAATGGTAATTACTATGATGTACAAAAATATAATTTAAATGATAAAGTTAAAAATTATTTTTATAAAACTCAAGCATTAAAAATAGATTTATTAAGTAAATACTCATATATAATTTCAATTGATGATACATTAAAAATCAATAATTATAATTTTATTATTGATATTATTGATTTATTAGAAAAACATAACGAAGATTTATTTTTAATTAATAGTGATTATACGATTAATGAAGATATAATTAATAATTTAGAAGTATCAGATGATATAAAAAATATTCTATTAAAACAATATAATGATTATAAACTTATAATTAAAGATAAAAAAATTTATAATACAAAATTTTTTATATATAAAAATAATGAAACAATTAAAAATATTTTTAATAAATGGTGGGATGAATGTATTAAATATAATTTTAAACTTAACATTTCACTAGCATTATCATATATAATATATAAGTATAATATAAATACAGTATCAATACCTATAGAAATTATTAGTAAAAATAATCAAAATGATGAATTTAATAAATTAAATAGTCAGATTATTCAAAAAATAATACTTGGTAATAATTTAAATGAAATTAAAAAATTAGAAATTGATTATTCTAAAATTAATTTTATTGATGGTATTGTATGGATTCATTCAAATAATAATAAAAATAGAGAAGATTATATGATAAATTTATTAAAAAATATTCCAATTAAAAACTATAAAATACCAGAATTTAATCCAAATAATAATGATATTATTGATATTTTTAGAAATATTAAGTTAGATAGAAAATTAACTAATAATGAAATAGCTAGAACTTTATCACATATTAAAGCTATTAACTTTTTAGAAAATATTGAAGGAGATTATTTTTTGATATGTGAAGATAACATATGTTTAAAAAATACAGTTCTTATCAATAAAGATCTTAAAAGTATAATTAAATTATCACCAAAATTTGATATTTTAATTTTAAATAAAAATTATCCACTCAATATTGAAGAATTATATTCTAAATGGAGTAAATATTATAAACCAAATAATAATGAATATATAGGTTCGACAAGTGCATATATAATTAGTAGAGAAGGTATAAATAAATTAATTAATTTTGCTAAATTTAATGGTAAATATTTTAACTTGGATAAAAATAATTTGGATTTATCAGATATATATTTATATAAAAATCTTGATACAATAGTTTATAAATATAATTATATTGGAACTAAAGATATAGAAATAACTGATGTTCAAAAACAAAATGAAGATAAAAATAATCTATTTCAATTAAATATTATTATTAAAGATTTTCATAGTAAAAAGTAAATTATTTATATATATTTTGGTTCATTATTATTAATAAATTTTTCTATTAATAAATTACTTTTTTTTTCTTCTCTAATAAACCAATTATATGCATCCAATTCTTTTTCATTACTATTATTATGCATATCTAATGATGATTTAACTGGTAAAATTGAAACAAAATTCGGATAAAGAATAAATATATTATTATCAAAATTATTAATTATTCTATCAATATGATACAAAGATTCATTTGGATTATTATTTATAAGATTATAATCATAATTCAAAAATTTATCAAAAACTGAGTTATTATATATATTAAATACCATACCAACCATTTTTTTTATTTTAATAAAATATAATCCTTTATAAATATAATATTCTAATATATCTTCTATTTTATCAATTACACAACAATAACCATTAAAAATATCCCATTTAACGTGATTTAAAAAATCTTTAATAATATTTAATGAATTTTCAAAATCATCTTTAAAAAATGTATCATCTTCAAATATAGTTATTGTATCTAGATTTTGCCTTTTACAATTATAAAATATTGTATAATATGACATAGCACAACCAATATGACCTATATTATGTTTGAAGGCAGGAAATTTAGTATGTTTAATTATATTATTATTTTGAGACAACATTTTTTTATATCTAGAATCATCTTCAATTAATGATAAACAATAAGTTGGACTTTCTATATTAAAATATATATTTACGTCCAGTTTATCAAATAAAAATAATGATAATAAATTCTTATGCACGTAAAACTTACTTACATCTTCTAATTTTTTCTTTTCTATTAAATATTTATTTTTTTTATCATAAAAAATATTATCATTTAAATTATATTCGATACATTTAATTAGATCATCAAAATTATCATCAATATTAAAATAATCTACGAAAAATTTATAAATATATTTATTTTGTTCATCAGTGATAATTGAATTTTCTGATAAAATTAAACAATTACAATTAATTGCGGTATTGAATTTACAAAATTCTATATATGAATTTTTATCTTCATTTAAATTTAAGAAATATTTTGTTTTTAATAAATGAGAATTTATTATTTTTATATCTTTATTAAATAAAAATTTAAATTTGTATTTTTCGCCTAATATTTCATTTATTTTATTTAATAAATTTTCAATTCTAGTATTTTTATATCCAAAAAATAAAATATCATATTCATAATTATTTTCAATAATATTAATATTATTTATATCACTAAATGGTAATGGACAGTATCTTATTTTTTTTTTATTTTTAATTTTATCATTATAGAAAGAAATATTATATGGATAAGCATCAAAAATACTAACAGCATTATCTAATAAATTAAGAAAATGTGAATTAATATATAATTTATTATTAAGTAAATCATTTATTTGCCAATAAATGTAATTTTTTGGTATTATTTTAGAATTAGGAAAAATTATTATATAAAAATTTTCATCATTATAATTTGTGTTATTTATATCATAAATAATTTCTGAATCTAATCCTAAATTTTGTAAAATATTACTAATCATTAATGTTTCAATTAATAAATATTCATTAGTAAGTAATTTAATAACTCTTGTATCAATTTTATTTTTATATTTTTTTTTTATAATATTAAAATTTTCTTTATTATTTTCTTTATACTCACATATTAACATTAAAAGTAAAATTACAATTAGAATTATTACTATAATTTTTTCCATAATAATATTATATAATATAATATTTTATAATTATATTATATTATAATGCCTTTTTTAAATTTAACAGAATATGGTAGCAAAATTTTATTTAATAATTTTATAAAAAAAAAATATGACGGTTTAGCTTTTATTAAAAATAATGACTTTTATTTACTTGAAGATAATAAATATGTAGTTAAAATTGATTGTGCTATTAAAGGCAGATTTAAAAAAGGTTTAATGAAAGTTAATGTTAATAAAGATGAAATTATAGAATTTATAAATTCAATTAATTATGAAAATTTTATTATTGAACCATATATAGAAAATATAACCATTGAACCTTTTGTAAAAAAAAGTAATGAATATTATATTTCTATTTTAAATAATGATATTAATTTAACAATCAACTATTCTGAATATGGTGGTATTGGTTTAGATAAAAATTCATCTATAAAAAGTATTAATATTCCATTTGATAAAAAATTAGATAATAATGATTTCTTTAATCTTGATATAAATTATGGTGATAATTATATAAAAACTTTTCTTAATAATTTATTGTCTTTTTATAATTTTTATCATTTAACTTTTCTTGAAATTAATCCTTTTATAATAATAAATAAAGAAATAAATATACTTGATATGTTCTGTTCTATAGATTCTACTGCTCTATATTTACAACATATGCATGAAGTTTCTAAATATATTTATGAAGATAAGATAGATAATAAAATTAAAGAATTAGATGAAAGAACGGGTGGTTCTCTTAAATTTAAATTACTAAATCCGAATGGTAATATTTGGTTACTTATAGCAGGCGGTGGTGCAAGTGTAGCTTATATGGATAAGCTTTGTTCTTTAGGTTATAAAAATCAAATTGCAAATTATGGTGAATATTCCGGTAATCCTCCTAGTGAATTAGTATATCAATATTGTTGTTATATTTTTGAAAAAATTAATAATTCAATCAGTGATAAACCTTATTATTTATTTATTGGTGGTGCAATAGCTAATTTTACTTTAGTTGATAAAACATTTGAAGGTATTATAAAAGCTATAAACGAATATAAAACAGTTTTTACAAATAAGGAAATTAAAGTTATAGTTAGAAGAGGAGGACCTAATTATGAGATAGGATTAAAAAATATTAAAAATTGTTGTGATAATTTAAATATTTTCTGTAATATAAATGGTCCTGAACTTAATTTAACTCAAATTATAAAAGATAATCTGATTAACAATGATTTAGATAATTTATATAATAAATATACAGATAATTTTGATTTAGATTTACCAATAATTTATAAAAATTATTCATTACAATTACAACCAAATACTAAAATGGGTATTTATGGAGGTGATTATCAAAATATAGCACAGAGAATAATTGATTTTGATATAATTTCAAATAGAAATGAACCAAGTATTGGATATATTATAGATCCAAATTTAGTAAAAAAAAAATTAATACAATTATATTGGAAAAATAATGTTATAATTATGATTCCTGTTTATAAAGAAATTCCAAATGATGTTTTAACTGTTAAAGGTATAATTAATTTTGCTAGTTTTAGATCTGCTTATTCTTCTACAGTTTCGTGTCTTAAAAATAATAATATTGATTGGATTGCTATTATTGCGGAAGGTATGCCTGAATTATTTGCTAAAAAATTATCACAAGAATTTCCTAATAAATTAATATTAGGTCCTTCCACAATTGGTGGTATTATAGCAGGTAATTTAAGAATTGGTAATACAGGTGGAACTATTGATAATATTATTTCATCAAATTTACATTTGAATAATGGATGTGTTGGTATTATTACTAAAAGTGGTGGATTACTTAATGAATTGTGTAATTTGGTATCTAAATCTTCATTTGGAGTTCATTCAGCTATATCTATTGGAGGTGATAGATTTCCATGCACTAACTTTATTGATATAGCTATGATATATAATAATAATCCTCAAATTAAATTAATTATTATATTAGGTGAAGTTGGTGGGTCTCAAGAAATTAGCATAGCAAATGCCTTTAAAAATAAACTTATTAATAAACCAGTATTAGGATTATGTCTAGGTAGTTCTGCTGAATATTTTACAGATACAAATATACAATTTGGTCATGCAGGAGCATTTATTAATAATATTTATGAAAAAGCATCTTTTAAAAATAAATATATGAGTAATTGTGGTATTATAGTTCCAGAAGATTTTGATAATATATATACCGAACTATCAAAATTAAATTTGGAAGATGAAAGAATTAATATTAATCAAAAAAATATTAATAAAAATAATATTATTGAATCAATAAAAAATAGAAAGAGATATGATATAATAAGTAGTATTTGTGATGAAAGAGGAGAAGAATTAGAATATAATAATACAAAAATTACAGAATTAGAACCAACTATTGGAACTGCTATATCAAATTTATGGTTTAAAAAAAATTTACCAATATATATACAAAAATATTTTGAATTTATTATTTTTATTACTGCCGATCATGGTCCATGTGTATCTGGAGCACAAAATACAATAGTAACAACACGTGCAGGTAAAGATTTAGTATCATCTTTATGTAGTGGTTTATTGACAATAGGACCTAAATTTGGTGGTGCAATAAATCAAGCTGGAATTGATTTTTATTATGGTTGGAAAAATAAATTAACACCATATGATTTTGTAGAATATATGAAAAACAAGGGACAAATTATTTCAGGAATAGGACATAAAGTAAAATCAAAAGAAAATCCTGATGGTAGAGTTATAATGTTAGATAATTTTATAAAAGATAATTATCCTAAAGAAATTTCTTTAAATATTACAAATTATGCCAAACAAGTAGAAGAAATAACATTAAAGAAAAAAAATAATTTAATATTAAATGTTGATGGTTTTATAGCAGTATCAATATTAGATGGTTTATTACACCATTTTAATGAAGAATATGTTGAAAAATTATTAGAATTAGATATATTTAATGCTTTTTTTATATTAGGTAGAACTATTGGTTTTATAGGACATCATATTGATCAAAAAATGTTAGGAACAGAACTATATAGAATACCACATGAAAGAGTTGGTTATATAAAAGATTAATATTTGTTAGTTTTTTAATTATTATTATATTATTTAATATAATAATAATATGATTAATAAACTTTTTTTTGAAAATATTTCTGGATTATTAAGAATTTTTACAAATAAAAATGTAAATTTTAAATTAATTATAATTCCTTTAAAATATGAAAATCAAAAAAAAAATAATAATAAAATAACCTATAATTTTATTACTACTGTTTTAAATTTTCCTAATAATATTAAACAAATTTTTACTGAATATTCTTTTTTAAAAAAAAATTTAGATTATACTTTTTTTATTGATACATCTTTAAAATTTACTCTTCAAATATTAGATGGACAAATCAACGTATCCGAATCAATTATAATTAATTATAATGATATTGTTAATTTAGAATCTAATAATGAAAAATATAATTCAAATAAAAAAAAAATTATTAATAATGATGATGATGATGATATAAATGAATTATTAGAATATTATATAAAAAAAAATGATGATGCAAATGATATTGATGATTTTATTTTTGAAATAGAGTAAAAATAAATATATATTTATTTTTTATTATATATTATCTATTTACTGACTTGGGAAAATGTAAGTTTGTCCGCATTCAGTGCAATCTTTGTAGTAGTAAGCTCTTTGTTCAGCAGTTCCAGTGGATACAGGTTGGGGAAGTGAATTGCTTACGATTTTAACGGATACAGCTGGAGTACCAGATGAAGCAACCCAGGCACCATCAAGATAAACTTTAGTGTGGGTTGGTAATTTAATGTAAGAAAGAGGATTAGTATCAAGAGCTTGATCAGAGTTCATAACGATTAAACTTCCATTATCTACTTGGGCTTTAAGGCCTTTGTAAACATTTACAATAGAATCATTAATTTCTAAACCATCACCAGCAGGATTAGTTACAGCTAAATAGTTAAGATTGATAGTGCTATCATTAACAGTGACACCTTCATCACCTGAATAGGCACTTGAAACTGATTGAATATTCCATTCATCTGCATTGCAGTTATTAATGGTTAATGCATCTGTAGGCACTGCTGATACTTGATAACCACCAAGGTAGTTTAATTTTAATTTCTTGGCAACAAAGTTAGATGGTTCTGTATCATAAGCAACTGCAAGTGCAGGAGTAGGACCAGTTGTAGGACCAGCAGTTCCATTAAAAACAATACCACCATTATTAGCAAGATTAATTTTTACATTTCTATCATCAGATGCATAGAAGCTAACACATTCAGCATGTAATTCAGATGAGCTTTTGAATGTTAATCCATTAGCAGCACCGTTTCTTACATAAACTTCAACACCGTTTTCTATGGTTAATTTACTTGAAACAACAACAGGAGCGGTTACGATATAAACATATCCGGCCTTAAAAGTAGTTGGATCAATGATGTTCTGACTAATTTCCTTTGTTTTGCATTTCATTTTATATATTATATATTTATATATTTTTTTTTTTATTTGTTCCACCAATTAATATAATATTATTATATTATTATATTATAATATGTCTTATGAAAATGATAGTTTAATTATTTCATATTCTTTTTATAATAATTCTATTAAATTATTTACTTGTAGTCTCTGTAAAAATAAATCATCAGTATTAAAAAAAAAATCAATTTATACAAAAAGTAATTTTCTTTGTCTAAATTGCTGGAATAAATTTTACAATAGATTAAAAGAAATTTATTAAATTATTTTCTCTAAATATTTTCCTAAAATATAAATTTTATCATCAAAAAAATCTACAATATAGGTTGAATATTTTTTTTCTATAACTTTACCTTCTTTATCTTTATAGCTGATGTATTTTTCTCTATTCTGTATTTTTTTTTCAATAAAATTAGCATCACTTTTTATTCTCACATTGTCATTTATTTGAAATTCAATATCATCATATTTTTCAATATATTTTTCTAATATATCAAACGTAAAAATATTATCATTTTTCCCATTCATTTCAATTATATAAGTAATACTTTTACTATTTGTTGGTCTAATTTCTTTGATAACTCCAACCCTATTTTTATAAGTATTATATACTAATTTATTTTTATCAGACTTTTCATAGAAATTTGCTGTTTCTTTTAATTTTATTTTATCTCCAAAGTTAAATTTAGTAGTAATTTTACTCATTTATATAATATATCCTATATTTTTTATATTTTATATAATTATAATTTTAAATTTGGTTCTAATATTATATTACTATGTTTCCCTTTCGCAATTATAAATGTTTTGTTTTTAATAAAATTAAGTTCTAATGAGAAATTTTTTTCTGCTAAACTAAAAGGAACTATATTATCTTCTTTTGAATGTATTATACATAATTTATTACATTTTATATTTTTTAAAGATGAATAGGTGTCTAAATTATTTTTTTTCAAAAATAAAATATGTAGTAAATATAATAAATAATTATTTTTACATGCAACTTCGTTTAACGATGTAAAGGTTGCAACTAAATATATATTATTTATATAATTTATGTTATATTTTCTTAAACATTCAATAATAATTCCTCCTCCTAAACTATAACCCATTAAATCAATTGTTTTATATCCTAAATTTTTTATATAATGAATCCAAAAATATGCTTCTTCTATACAATTATCTATACTGCATTCTCTATTTATCATTCCAAATCCTGGATATTCAATACATATAAAATCATAATCATAAATATTATTATATTTTGATATCATTCTATTATAATAATCTAAATTTCCTTTACAACCACCACATAATAATAAAATTCTATCTGTTTTTCTTTTTATATAAATAGCATAATGTTTATTATCTATATTTAATATATAGTTACTATTATATTTATTTATTTTTATTGGAATTAATATAAAACTATCTAATTTAATAAAAATTATTATATAAATTACAACTAATATCAATATAATTAATAATATTGACATATTTTAATATATTATATATATATAAAAAATTGATTTTATTTATAATTAAACATTATATATGACTCCAAGAAAAAGTCTAAAGAAAAATTATAAATATTCTTCAATAAAAGAAAATTATATACCTTTTCTTGATTTACCTTTAACTGTAATAATGTCTATATTAAATTTTATGAAATCTAATAGAAAAGAAAATACTGATAAAGAGATTGATATGTATTATTCTACTAAAAATAAATATCCTTTCGATTCACTTTCCAAAAAACAAATGGAAGTTTTTGGCTGCACTTTCTCAAATGAAAGTAATATCGAATCTTTAATTAAAATTAATCCTATACCTATTCTACCAACAAAACTTTTACCTAAATGTAAAGATTTATCAATAATTGAACAACCTACATTAGAACTAAAAACTTATCCAAGTCCAATAGGACCTTTATCTTTTCTAAATAATACTGTTCCTCAACAACCTGACCGCACTTTTGTAAATTTTTTAGAAGCTTGTTCAAAATAAAAAACAAGCTTATTATATATTAAATAAAATTATTTTTTTATATAATTATAACCATGTTTGCACATATCATCAATGTTATAGATACAACTCCAATCTAATTCTTTTAAGGATTTTTCTGTCTTAGCATATACAAATGGTAAATCTCCATCTCTTCTTTCAACAAAATTATAAACTAGTTTTACTTCATTTACTTTTTCAAATGTATCAATTAATTCTTTTACACTTGTTCCTTTACCTGATCCTAAATTATAAATATTTATTTTTCTATCTAAATTAAATATTTTTTCTGTTGCTTTAACATGACCTCTGG
>Ga0194129_10003040_pt1 | contig 23910 bp, 28 predicted proteins | sample TA2KigCa35mmetaG_FD_150862 | JGI IMG/M metagenome (GOLD analysis project Ga0194129, IMG submission 150862) | Freshwater microbial communities from Lake Tanganyika, Tanzania - TA2015038 Kigoma Deep Cast 35m | ecosystem: Environmental > Aquatic > Freshwater > Lake | place: Tanzania: Lake...
TTATAATGCGATAAATAATAAAGAAAGACCAAATTATTTATCAAGAAGCAATAACTCATCAGGTAGTTTAGACGAATTACCAAAACCAAAATTTACACGCTTTGTGAAGAGCAAACCTTTTTGATTATTTTGGCATTAAGCGTGCCATTTTAAATCTTTAAGGGTGTAAAGGTTTATTGGAAAATTGTTTCGCTAAATCCATTAAACCTCCTAAACCTTCTTTACCTTCACCCATTTGACCCATCATTCCCTTTAAATTTTCAACCATGGGTGCGATTTGTTTTATAACTGGTGTCATACCTTTCATAGCTTCTGCCAACTGCATTTGTTGTTTCATTAAACCCTGTGTATCAGATGTTAAACGTTGAATGCCATCACTGCCTAATATATTGTTTAATTCATCATAAGCATCTTCAATAGTGGTAGCATAATCTATCTCGTATCCTCTATTTTTCTTTCTTCCTGCTTCAAATCCTTGTTGTTCGCCTCCAGTGCTTTGAGCAGCATTATTATCGTCTGTCTCATTATCGGGTTGTTCCGAAACAGAACTCATCATTAAACCTTGACCAGTTTTAGAATCCGGTTTGCCAGATTGTTTTTTTACTAACTTATCTATTTTTTTTTGCTCTTTCCTTTTTTTCTCCTCTTCTCTCTTAACTTTTTTTTCACTATTGTTTTCCATACCTTCTAATATATTTCCTTGGAGAGAAAGTAAATTTACAAGTATTAATGGAACTCCTAAAACAATTGTCATATTTTTACTAAAGTATCTAGTTAACACAGCAAATACTATAAAGTAAACGAGCGCATTAACACTACCTATAACAATATAACCAATAATATTGAATAACGCTAAAATTGCTACTCCATTTAAAACCCACTTGTTCGTTAAAAAATTTGATACAGCAGAATTTAATTTCATTATATATATAACATTTATAAAAAAATACCGTACTAACAAAATATATTATAGTGTGTATTATATTATATTTTATTTGAGTTATTTGAAACTATTTCTTGAACTATTTTTAGAACTATTTTTAGAACTATGTCTAGAACCACGCCTAGAAGTTGTTTTGGGTGTTATACTTTTTCTTTTAATACCAACTTTATAAGTAAATCCACCTTTTTGTTTTCTATTTTTCTTTGTTCTTTTACCACCTGAAACATTTCCACTTTTAAAAGCTATTCCATTTTTATTTAAAATAGATTGAACTTCTGAAGTATTATTAATATTCAACAGTTGAGCATAAGCTTGAGAGTATTTATTTGGTTTTGCAATTTGGTTTGATTTCGCTTTTAAAGAATCTGCTAAATCTCCAATCTTTATTGTAGATTTTTTACTTGGTGATGAAGCATCAGCTAATTCAATTGGTCTAGTAACTACTGTATCAAAAAAGGAAATTTGTTGGCCCTGAGAACTTGGTCTAGATGGTTTTGTCGGTTGACCTTGAGCAGCACGACCTATGTTTTCAATTGATTGCTCAATTTGTTGTAATAATGCGGATATCTCTTGCTGAGTAGTAGCATTTGGAACAGCATTCATTAAGTTGTCTAAATCATCAGCAGCCTGATTAATTGCTCCTGTAGCAGATTGAATACGTTGAATCAACAATCCATTTTGCGCTTTTAATTCGTCAATTTCCTTCTGTAAGTTTGCTGACTGTGCTTGAGTTTGATTTTGTTGATTTGTTAATTCTCCTTGATGTTGTTGTATTTGTTGGTCTTTATCTCTAATTTGCTGTTCTAGTCCAGCTATTTTAGTTTCACGGTCATTTATTTCCTTATTATAATTTTCCGTTAAAAGGTCTAAACGTTTTTTATTATCATCTGTTAATCTAGCAATTTCTTGAGCATGTGCTTGAGGGTCACCTCTACTTTGAAGTTCAGTATTTAATGCTTGAACCTGGTTATTTAAAGTTTGTTTTTGTTGTTCTAAAGCTGCCTTTTCTTGAGTAGCGTTACGTAAATTTTCCTCAAGTTGATTTATTTGGGTTTGTTGTTGAGTTACTGCTTGCTGTAAACTAGCTTTTTCAGATGTTAACTGAGTAGCAATTTGATCTTTCTCCGCACTTAAAGTTTGTAGCTGAGTTTGTAGGTCTTGAATTTGTTTTTCTTTATCAGCAACAGTTGTAGTATTTGTATTTACTTGACCTTGTAAATCATTAGCAGACTTTTTAAGATTATCAATTAGTCCAGCTAGTGACTGTATTTTTGTGTTTATTTCACCAAGTTTCCCCTTAAGATTATTGGCGAATGCTTCCTTTGATTGAATATTAGCCGCAATTTTTTGTCTAACGCTATCCAACTTAGCCATTTTTTGAGCAAAATTATTTAAAAAATCAGGTTGTTGTGATGCCATATATATTAATATTATATTAAAAATTAATATACATTTAATATTTTCTATTCATAGTTAAATCCTCTGTATCATTTATAATGCTATCTAAACTACTCTTAATAGATTTTATTTCACCTAAAACCTTGTTTTGTTCTTCCTTTGCGTCTTCAATATTATGTTTTGTTAACTTTCCTGAATGTGTAAGGTCTTTTATATACTCGTCTAAAACTTGAAGAGCACGTATTTGGTCTCTCTTTTGTTGTGTTATAAAATCATAATATTTTGTGTAGTCACTTTTTATTTCTTCTAAAAAATGATTTTGCTTTGAGATGAATTTAAGTTTTCTCTGTTTTTGTAACAATAATTCCTTTTTTGCTTCAATCAATTCTTGAATTCTCATAAACTGATCATCCCTCTCTCTAAGAGGCACTACAATTCTTGCTTCATAACCTTCAATATTCATTCTTAAAATAAACAATTATTTTAATATAAAATAAACAAATTTAAAATCTTTGTTATATATTATTTAGGATGTCAAAAAACTCTCACGAACCTTTGCTAGCACCTGACGATAATAGATTTGTTATGTTTCCAATTAAATGTGATGATATATGGAAAATGTATAAAAAACAGATAGATTGTTTTTGGAGAGCCGAAGAAATTGATTTAACGAAGGATTTGGTTAATTGGGAAAGCTTAAATGATGATGAAAAATATTTTATTTCTATGATTTTGGCTTTTTTTGCTGCGAGCGATGGAATTGTTTTGGAAAATTTAGCGTCACGATTTATGAATGATGTTCAACTTTCTGAGGCAAGAGCGTTTTATGGATTTCAAATTGCGATGGAAAATATTCATTCCGAAACTTATTCTTTACTAATAGAAACATATATTAAGGACGTCGAACAAAAGTCTAAACTCTTTAATGCTATCGCAAATTATCCTTGTATTAAAAAGAAGTCTGATTGGGCTCAAAAATGGATACACGATAATAGAAGTAGTTTTGCTACGCGTTTAGTTGCGTTTGCTTGTGTAGAGGGAATATTTTTTAGTGGCGCATTTTGCAGCATTTATTGGTTGAAAAAACGCGGTTTAATGCCTGGTCTTACATTTAGTAATGAATTAATTTCAAGAGATGAGGCTCTTCACTGTGAATTTGCTGTGCTTTTATATTCAAAACTTCAAAAGAAAATCGATAAGGCTCGTATTCATGAAATAATTAAAGAAGCAGTTGAAATTGAAACCGAATTTATTTGTGAAGCGTTACCGTGTAAGTTAATCGGAATGAATTCGGATTTAATGACACAGTATATTAAATTTGTTGCAGACAGATTAGCAGTTCAACTTGGTTACAAAAAAATATATAATGTTGAAAATTGTTTTCCATGGATGGAACTTATAAGCCTGCAAGGTAAAACTAATTTCTTCGAGAAACGTGTGAGCGAATATGCTCTCGCAACTAAAACAGGAAAAACAGAGGCTTTTGACTTCAACGAAGATTTTTAAGGATTTATAAAAATTAAGATGATTACTTCATTCATCATCTCGTAATTTATCGACAATAACACATTTCGATATGTTATGTATTATTTTATTTTCTTTTTCCGACTCATCGCCAGCTCCACCCATAGCTTCTAGTGCCATCTTATCATACTTTCCAGAAATATATGAAGAAGAGTTTTTATATTCAGGATTTTTCTCTCGAAATTGAGGTAATAACTTAATATTTTTATAAGAAACATTTTTAATAAACTTTCTAAGCTTAGTATTATTTTCATCTTCTTTTTCCCACTTATTATTATCTTTCACATACATAGTTTCACGCTTTTTGTCAGTACAATGTATTGGTCTTTCTGTAACATCTAATGCCTTCAAGTTAGAAGTGATAATTTTTGATATTCCTTCAGCATATCCTACTTCACCAAATCTCTCTAGGTCTGATAATTGAATCTTAATTGAATCAATAAAATCAGTTATATTCATAGCATTTTTACAAGTTTCATTCAAAAAGAAATTAAGATTAAACGCTTTGTTATGTGAATTAGTATTGGTAGTATTATTATTATTATTACAGTTATTATAAGTATCCTTTTTAGCTAATTCTAAAATTAAATCTCTTATTTCCTTATTTTCTTTCATAAGGTATTCAATTAGTTCATCTTTTTTTGTAATATCATTTTTAGAAGATATTATATTTTCTTGTTTATCGGTTACATTACACTTTTGTTTATGTTTCCATAGACCTTGTCTGTATTGATATTTATTTCCACAATGACATAAGAATAGATTTTTGGTCTCATGGCAGAATTCGGGCTTAAAGTTGGCTGAAGATTGTCCTCCAGTGTCATCCTCTGTCATCCTTGAGTGTTTAGAACTCATTATATGTGTTTCATAATTGCTTTTTTTAGACGTTCCATAGTCACATTTTTTACAATAAAATTTAAAAGCTTGTTTTTGGCTTAATTTTGGCTTAATTTTGTCATCCGCTGTCTCCATATGTAATCCACAGAAAATATTTTTAAGTTTTTTATTTAAAAATTTATCATAACAAATTTTAATTTAATCATTTAAATTGTGACCATAAATTTTAACTATGTAGACAAAATTTTTCGTCAGTAAGAGTTTTTTTGACATTCCGATTTTGGACATTTATTTTTGTCCAAAATTGAAAAATCAAAATACTTTTCAAAATTCAAAACCTCTTTATATCCCTTCATATGTAGGGATACTTTTCCCTTATAAAAAATGCGAATTTAAAGAATTTCCCTTCATAATGTAGTATCTCCGTCTTTAAGTAGGTTATAATATATTATATTATTTTGTCTTCTTTGGTCGCCCTCTTGGTTTCTTAGAATTTGCTTCAGATTTAGCATTAGTTTTTTTTGCTTCTGTACTGCGTATAAGCTGGTCAAACCCATCATTATTCTTTTTAGATTTTTTATTTTTATTAATTGTTGAAGTCCTACCTAAAAATTCAGGAAATTTTATCATCGCTTTCTTATTACATTTAGAAGCAGCATTTATACAACTGAACGCAACATAAGGTTCTATTTCCCAATTAGTCATATTAACATACGATTCCAATAAATCTGTGTCCGATAACGCACCAGCTGAATAAGATATATTTTCCATCTTTTTTGCTTGATCATTTGATGACAAAGTATTATTTATATAATTTTCTTGAACCATTAATGTTATTAAATCATTTGCTAACCAATAAGTCTCGTATTTTTTGTCAATACTTTCATCCATAGAAAGCATCTTGCCAGTAGATTCAAATATATTAGTGCTTTGAATATTTTTTTTGCCTTTTCTTGAACCAAATTGTAATGTATTTAATACAAAACGGATATCTCCATTAGATTGCTCATACATTTCTTTTATTTCTGACTCTTTGATTTTGATTTTTTCTGTTGTTACAATTTTATATACTAATCTATATACATCCTGATAACTTGGTTTTGTCATTTTTATATCAAAACAATAGTTTAATATTGGTTTTATTGATTGTTCATAACGATTATTACATATACAAATAACCGGTATATTTGTTTCTTTAATAATTTCCGTTAGGGTTCCAATAAACCCATAATCACTACCAGAGTCTACGTCACTAACCACAAGAACATTTTCTTGTCCATCAAATGTTTTTTTAGATTTAATTAAAGGTTTAATTGTATTATTTATATAAGTTTTATCATGTTCATCGTCTAACGCTAACTCAATAATATTATAGTCATGCTTTTTAAGCATTAAATCTACCAATAAAGTCTTACCTATACCACATAATCCTGAAACCAATAAACACTTTTTTTTATCTTCTGAATTCCATTCCAATAACCATTTTATAAATGGCTGAATAACATTAGAATTCCCTATAAACTCTTCAATTCTTTTAGGTCGATAGATCGCTGTAAACATTATTATATTTAGTTTAAAAGTAAAAATAATATTTTAAATTAATTCAATTTTTATTTAAAATATTATTTAAAATTTATAAAAAGTTTAATGTAATATTATGTATTTAAACATAATATTATAAATTAATTATTATGATTACTTGTAATTTAATGGGTGGGTTAGGAAACCAAATTTTCCAAATATTTGCTACTATATCTTACGCTATGAAAAGTAAAAACCAGTTTAAGTTTATTAATTGTGAAACTTTGGGTGGAGGAACTACTACAGTAAGACATACTTTTTGGAATTCGTTCTTCCATAAATTAAACACATTTTTAATTGATTCTTATCCACAAAATTTACATATAGTTAGAGAGAGTAATTTTAAATTTAAAGAACTACCGATTTATGAAATGATTAATCGCGACGTTATGATATACGGTTATTTCCAAAGTTATAAATATTTCCATAACTATTATAATGTCATATACAAATTAATTGGCATCAAAACAATGAAGGATAATTTAATAGCTAAAATGGATTATAATGTTGGTTTTTTTAATAATGCCATAAGTTTACATTTTCGGATTGGAGACTATAAAAGTTTACAACATTACCATCCAATTATGACAAAAGAATACTATGAAAGATCTATTAGATTTATACTTTCCAAATATAATGTTTCTGCCATAAATGATAAGCTTTCTGTATTGTATTTTTGCGAAGATATTGATATTGAAGATGCTCTTGTCTCTATAAATTATTTACAAGAGAAATTTCCTAATGTTGAATTTATACGTGGAGATAATACACTAGAAGATTGGGAACAAATGTTATTGATGAGTTTATGTCACCATAATATTATTGCCAATAGTTCGTTTAGTTGGTGGGGTGCTTACTTTAATGATTGGACAGATAAAATAGTTTGCTATCCGTCAGTATGGTTTGGAGCATCTGTAAATCATAATACAGAAGATTTATATCCATCTGAGTGGAACAAAATTAAAGCTTAATTAATCATTTTACATTTTTGTTTATTTATTATATCTTATCTAGACAGGCCATGTGACTTTAATAATGGTGTTACTTTATCATTATTTCCTTTTGAATTAATGCTGAACTTCTATGAATGCGATGTTTTACTAGTATTTCAGGACAGTTATAGAATTTTTTATTTAATTTTCTAAGTCTAATCCATAAATCATAATCTTCTACACTATCAAATTCGCTTTTCCAAAAACATAAATTTTTCTTGGTTATTGAACTTGAATTAATAACTGGATTTACTTGAGCAAAATTAAAGCTAGAAAAATCATTTACTGGTATTTTAGGAACTATGTTTTCAATATCACCAAACCACACACAATTTGACCCAATAACATCATATTTATCTAAAAATTTTGATTGAAACTCAAGTTTTTTATTGTGCCATATGTCATCTACATCTAATAATGCTACATTATCATATTTACAATATTTTATTAGTTCGTTTAATGTATTAGATTTACCTTTAATATTATAAAAATCATAAACCTTAATTCTCGGTTCATTATTTTCATACATTTTTGCTACCTTAAAAACTTCAGAGTTTTCAGGATGACCATTTATTCCAATTAAAAGTTCCCAATCCCCATAAGTTTGCCTAATGACAGAAGAAACAGATTCATTAATAAACTCAATACCATTGTAAATTGGTATTAATATACTAATCATTTTATAGTATATTAATTTAATATTCTTTGGAACATAAACCAATTATCATAATTATTACTTTCTCTAAATAAAGTAAATTTATCTAAGTTTGAAAGAATACAATCTACCAATATTATTTGGTCATCTTTTACCAAATAATTATTTTCAAAATATAACTTTAATTTATTATCATATGTATTAAACCACCAGTCAATATTGTCTTTATGTGAAATAAAAAAACCGCCTGCTATAGAATTTTGATAAGGTGGTATAGGATTAACAGGCAGACCTTTTTCATTACGATTATTTACTATTTTATATAAGTAATTTATATATTTATCATCATTAACTATACAAGCATAACAAATTTTATTTTTATTAAATATTTGTGAATTATCTGTTTTTTTTGCCCAGTTTATAAGACAAGAAGTGCTCAAATCATTTTCTCTATTTCTAAAATAACCTATATCACACCAACCGTAAAAGTCAGTTTCAAAATATTTTCTCTCAATAGTTTCTTTTACAAAATAAATTTTTTCAGACCAAAGCATATTAAGTTCCCAACAAGACTTGTCATTTAATGAATAATTTACTTCGTGGTTTTTAACCCAAAAATCTTTATACTTATAGTTATAAAACTGGTCTAACGGTTTAATTATCACTTTAATATTTGGGTTATCTCTTATATTTACATATTTAACACTATTTTCATCAGTATAAATTACAAGATTAAAGTGGTTTACAATAGATATAAAATTATTCATCCATTCAACATATTTTTCATGATCAAATTTTGATTTAATGATGTAAAAACAACTTGAAAAAGTAATTGACATTAATAATATAAATATTAATGTTAATTTAAGTAGTTATTTTTTGTATTAATTTTTCATAATTTAATAAATTATTAAATACCTCATTATCAAACGTATAATCTTTATAATTTAATGTAGTATTTAATAAATCAATCCAGTCATTTAAAATAACTAATGGTATACCATAGTTTAATAATATTTTTGTAAATTGGCTATTAATTACTATCGGTACAACTTTTAAATATAAACATTCCCATAACCTATGTGTGTCAACACCGTTTCCTTCTGGACAAACACAAAATTTATATTCTTTAAGTCTATGTAAGTTTTCAGTTGGACTAATTCCTTCTAGCCATTCTATGTGATTTTTTAAAGAATTATAGCAATGCTGTCTTTTATGTAAATTTGTACGAATATTAAAATTAAAATATATTAGTTTTTTTTTTGTTAAATTGTTATAATTGTTATAATTATTAAAAAATTTTAAATTTCCGTGAGGCCACATAGAATTTGCTAACCCAATAGGCAATAAAGTTATTTTAGGATGTTCAAATAATAAATTTTGAGCATACCAATAAACTAAATTTTCACACACTAATATATTATTTATATATTGATTATGTTCTATGTTTTGGTCTGAATTATGAGTTATCAATATAAATTTATTTTTAAAATATTTGATTTTTAATGAAAAAATATTTATCAAATGCGAATAACAAAATATATAATACGGATTTTCAACATAGTCATTAATAGAATTAATGGGAACGTGTTTTTTTTTATCATTTTTTATGGATGGATTAAAATTGAAATCTTCATAATTACCTACATAAATATCACAAATCTTTTGTATTTTTTCTCCAGTAACTATATTAGTCATTATTACATATAACAAATATTTTTATTTGTTATATGTATCGAAGTAAAACCAATTAAATTATATTATTTAATTTTTCTACAGTACAAAATTCACAATCATATAGAATTGTATTGTTTACTTTTTTAAATGTTTGATGCAAACTTGATATATAATTTGGTATATATACATATTTTACTTTATCTGAAAAAAAAGCCGCGCACCAAGATAATGTTGAATATGAACATATTAGTATTTCAGAGTTTTTCATAATATTAAAATCAGTAATTGGGTCATTTGATTCTATGGTAATATTGTGGTTTTCATATTTTCTTTTAAAAAAATCAATATATTTAAATTCAATTTCTTTTTTGGGTTTATTTATAACAAAGCATATTTTATTATTAACATTATCTTCATTATTTATAGTTTTATCTAATATTTTACATATAGTTAATGGATTCAGGACTTGATTTATTTCTAAAAAATCTTCTAATCTTAAATGAACTACAATTTTGTAATTTTTATTTATATCTAAATTGTATAATAATAAGCTAGAAGCATTATATATTTCATTTTTGTCAGTTAATAATAATAAATTTGGATGATTATTTATGTAGTTTATTATTTTGTTTTTAAAACAATTGAATATTTTATCGTGTTGATAAAATCCGGTAAAATAAAGAATAGATGATTTTTTGATTTCAGGAATTTTTTCATTCATCACATTATTAGACCAATTTACAAAATATTCATCGCTTATTTCAATATCGTGATTTATATGATTATATTTTATTGTACCATCAATATCATATACCAACAAAAATACAATATTTGCCAATAGTCTAAATATAGAATTGCCTAATCTACCTTTATTGTGATTTATTATTATCATAATTATATTTTACTCCAATAAAATATTTTTATATTTTACACCTTTATACATTTAAAATTTTTTCTCAAATAATGAATCAAATTCTGAAAATCCAGCAATCTTTACATTTGGAAAATTATCACCAAATTTATTACTAGTTACGTACTTAAAACCATTTTCTTCAAGAAAACCATTTAATTCTTTAAATGAACATCCACCTATATATGTGCTATTTATAGAACATTCAGTAATTATGTATTTAACATCGGATAAATATTTTCCTAAGCTTTTTAGGGCATTTAATTCATAACCTTGCAAATCGATACATAATAAATCTACTGTTTTTATGTTATTTTCATCCATAAATGTATCTAACCTTGTTCCATCAACAGAAATTTCTTTTTGTGGATTTTTTTTACCGTAATCAGGGTCATTCACATTTCTTCTGGTAAAGTCAATTTTAAACAATGATGAACTTCCCATATTGTCATACTTATTTAAATCAAACGGATAAAAATTTATTTTACCGTTAGAAATTGCTACAGCCTTTTTAACTAAAGTAATGTTTTCCTTTAAGTGTTTATCAAAATTACTAATTAATTTATCACATTTAGTTAAACAATCAGGGTTACATTCGAACGCAAAAATCCTACATTTAAAATAATTATGTAATCTTAGAGCGTCAATTAAATCACGTGAACCCAACTCAAAAATAATATGTATTTTAGTTTTATCTATATTTTTTGTAAAATCCAAATAAGACATATGTATGTATATATATATATATACATATATATATATTTAAATACTTTATAATACTTTATAATAATAACAATAATAAAATAATGAATTTAATTTTAGTATCTATTGGAAATTTTCAAGAGTATATATTGGACAATATTAATCAACTATTAAGATTAGACATTCAAAATATATATATCATTACAAACAGTGAGTTCTTTACGAAATTTAATGACTTCGAAAAAAAAATAAATTTAATAAGCGTGAATGAACTTAGTGATGAATACAATTATTTTAATTTAACAAATTTAGATAAAACTTTTAGGAACGGATTTTGGACATTTACATCATTGCGTTTTTTTTATATATATGCTCTTATGAAAAAATATGATTTACAAGACTGTATTCACATTGAAAATGATGTGGTATTATATTATAACATTAACACATTAAATTATGTCTTAGATAAAAATTTTATGTATGTGCCGTTTGATACGTTTAACAGAAATATTGCTTCCATAATGTATATACCTAATTCAGATGTACTTAAAAACGTATTAGATAGATATAATAAATCAAAAAATGATATGGAAAATTTTTCTGCTATCAAAAGAGAAACCAATTTAATACAAAATTTTCCTATTTTTCCTAGTTTATTTGCTTGCTCAAATGAAGAAAAATTTGTTTCTGAGAATTATGAAAGATTTAACGTTATATTTGATGCTGCAGCTATGGGACAATTTTTAGGTGGTGTAGATCCAAAAAATAATTCAGGAAACACAATAGGCTTTATTAATGAAACATGTGTAATTAAATATAATAATTTTAGATTTATTTGGAAAGAAAATAAAAACATCAATAAACCTTATTTGGTAATAAATGGTTTATTGTATCCTATTTTTAATTTACATATACATTCAAAAAATTTAAAAAAATTCATTTAATTTTAAAATTAAATTAACCGTAAAATCAACATAAAATAATAAATGTAATATTTATATCAAAAATGTTATTCGACATAGTTATTCCATTAGGTCCAAATGAAAGAAAAAATATACATAAACAAATTGAATATACAAAAAAAAACGTAATAGGTTATAGGAATATATACATAATAACAAAAAACGCAGACAATTTAAAAGTAGATGGATGTACAGTAATTGATGAAATGATTTTCCCTTTTAAAATAAATGACATAGCGTCATATTTTTTCAGGTATAATGGTAAAAACAATAGAAACGGCTGGTATTTACAACAGCTATTAAAATTATATGTAAGTTTAGTAATAGATGAATTATTAGATGACTATTTAGTAGTTGATTCTGATGTTTATTTTTTAAAACCAATAGAATTTATCAAAAACAATAAATATATATTTACTGTATCAAATGAAAATCACGACCCATATTTTAAACATATGAAACGTCTTCATAATTCATTTACTAAACAAACTAGTGACTCAGGAATAGCTCATCATATGATTTTTAACAGAAAAATTATTAAGAATATGTTTAAGATAGTTGAAGAATATCATAAAAAACCTTTTTGGGTTGCTTTTATTGAATCGGTTGATGAACATAAAAAATACAATATTAATGTTTCAGAGTCAGGAGCTTCAGAATATGAAATATATTTTAATTATATGTTAATATACAATAAAGAGATAACTGTTATTAGACAATTAAACTGGTGCAATAAACCACATAATTATGTAATTAACATAAATGAAAATTCCGATTACGTATCAATATGTAATTGGATGAAGGGATAAATGGTCAATATAAATATAAATATAAATATAAATATAAATATAAAATTTATTAAATGCAAATTAATAATATTAAATTATAATAATAAATATTAAATATATTTATTATTTATTGTATTATGATTGAACAAGAATACATAATGCTTATTATGAATTGTAAAAAATATCTTAAGAAAGCGAAATTTCAAAAAATTACGTGGCTACCCAAAATACCATCTTATTTAATTTATTTTCACGTAATCGGTGAACCTCAATTAGATAAAGACTTTAAATTTGATAACGAAAATAATATATTATGGTTAAAGGTTGATGACGATTATAATTCTTTACCAAAAAAAGTAATAAGAGCATATGAAGCTGTAAGTAAAACATTTAGTTTTAAATATTTATTTAAAACGGATGATGACCAAATATTAGTAAACAATAAATTTTTTGATATTGTAAAAGGGTTTACTTTACAAAGTGGTCAAAAAAAAATTCATTATGGTGGATATGTAGTTGACGTAAAACAAAACTATTTATCACAGTATAATAAAATACATCCTGAGTTGCCAAATTATTTACCAATTCTACAAACAAAATATTGTAGTGGTCGTTTTTACTTTCTCTCAAAAGAAGCTACACAAAATGTAATAAGTAAAAAATTGTTTATTGAAAAGGAATACTTAGAAGATTACGCAATAGGGTTTAATTTAGATATGTATTATAAAACAAATATGATAAACTTAGCTACGAATAAATTTTTTACTGATATTGAATTAAGTGACTATCCGAAGTTACTTGAAGAAGGTAAAATTTAATTAATTAATAATAATTAATAATAATTAATTATATAAATGAATATTTATAAACATAAGGTTAATAGAAAAGCCGAAAAAGTTGGTTTATTCTGCAATGCAAGAGACGAAAAAAATATAAAAGAATGGGTAGCACATCATTTGTTAATAGGATTTGACATAATAATTATTTTTGACCATAAATCAGTTGTTCCATTGACTGATATTTTTAGAAACTTCGATAAACGAGTTGTCATAATAAGGAAAGAGTTAGCAGATGGTAATATAAAAATCGGATTAATGAAAGAAGCAGCAAATATTTCGAAAAAGTTATCACTTGATTGGTTTATCTATCTCGATGCTGATGAATTTTTAATATTACATAATTTATTTAAAGGAGTAAAACATTTTTTAAATACTTACTCATACGGCGATTCAATAGGAGTAAATTGGGTTATGTTTGGTTCAAATAATTTGGTTAAAGAACCTGAAGAAGGTTTAATATTAGAGAACTATCAAAAATCGTGTAAAAACTTAGACCATCATGTAAAATCATTTGTTAGACCAGAAGAAATAATTAACTGTGAAAACCCACATTTTTATAATATAAAAAATCCACAAAAAATGCTCGGCATAAATTATAAAAAAATAACATATCCTTATTGTTTTAATAAAATAAATTTACCTTATTATAAATCTACAGCTTACATAGCACATTATGTATTTCAATCAGAAGAATCTTACATAAAAAGAAAAGTAAATTTAAAAGGTGATGATGGAAATATTAGAACTAATATGGGTAAAGAAATACATAATCATTATAATGATGTAATCAACTTACAACCACAGAAATATGTAATAAGAATAAATAAATTTTTAAATTATTTTAGTTAAAATTTAAATTCCGTATTTTATTTAGCGCTTGAATATCTTTTTGCCTCTGTAAAAATGCCACTTTATCCAAATCAAGCATAGCAGGTGTATAATTAGTTGGTCTTTTTTCAATATCACTATAGTCTTCTCTCTGTGTAACAGTTAATGGTGTAACCAAAAACCATTTATCTGTTTCTTGAAGATTAAACCAATATTTATCAATAGCATACAATCTATGATTTGTTGGGTCTTTCATTAAATTTAATATACCAGCTTTATAGTTATTTATTAGTTTATCATAATAATGATTTTTAACTAAGTATCCAGTAGTCGTTTGGCAATGTGTAACTTGAACACAAGTGTCATCAATTTTTGTATATGGCGGTAAATTATTTCCTGCGATTAAAACAACGTCAAATTTATCATAATGATTTGACAGAAATTTATTAAATTGTTTAATAAAAACATCCGGTTTAGTAAATAATATGTCGTCTTCTACAATTAGAACGTGATCCCAGTTATTTAATTTAGCGGTTTCAATAATTTTAAGATGACTCATACTACAACCAATTGCGCCATTTTTCATTCTAATAGCATTAAATCTTTCAGTACAATTGAGACCAATATTTTTAAGTTGAGTTTCAACGTGAAATCTCCTGTCTGGTCTGCTTTCAAGATTAATGTAAAAAGCATGCTTAATATCACTAATTTTATTCATTTAATTAATATAATAAATTTTATTTAAATAAATTATTTTTTAAATTAATTCTCTCATCTAAAAATAAATGTTTGTGGAAAATTTTTCAAAGGAAGAAAAAATTAATATAGCAAAAAACATTAAAAACATAAGTGATGAGGAGCTTGATAATGATATGGAAAAATTGATAAAAATAGGTAGTTCTGCGAACACCATATCAGAGAGATCTAGAATAGGAAATAATGTTGTAGATTATTTTACGTTTGTTCAAAGATTAGAAACAAAAGGTAAGTATGACACAAATTATTTTGAATTTATATCAAATATAGATAAATTTAGAGAGAAAAAATTCATTCAAACTATGTTAAAATATTACGAAGATGTTAAAAATAAAAATGGGTTAAAACATCACCATAAAGTATTAAAAGAAGTATATAATATTTGTATTAGTGCCATAAATATAATGAGACCATTAAACTGTATGGAGATTTATTCGCGATATAAATCTAAACGCGTTTTAAATATTTGTGCTGGCTGGGGTGGCTCTGTTGTTGGAGCTGCTGCTTTAAATATTGAAGCATATTATGGTATTGAAATAAATGGGGACCTAAAAGAACCTTACGATATTATGGTTTCCTATTTACAAACAAAATCTAATACTAAATTTGAAATCCATATTGGTGATGCGACAACTTTTAATTATTCTTCTATAGAATATGACACTGTATTTACATCTCCCCCCTATTATTTTATTGAAAAATATGCTAATAATATAAATTATTCATCAAAAAAAGATATGGATGAAAAATTTTACAAACCGGCATTTTCTAAAAGCTACATCGGTCTTAAAAAAGGAGGTTATTTTATAATAAATGTTTGTAAAGAAGTATATGACAATGTTCTTAAGGATTTATTGGGAGAAGCACAAGAAACGTTCCCTTTAAAAAAATCTAAACGTCAAAATAATTATACTGAGATGGTTTATGTATGGTGTAAGGGTTAATTTTTAAAAGCACCACCTAGACGGATTTTTGCACTCGCTTGTGCTCTAGGTTTAACTCCCATATATGTCGCATAGTGAGGAGAGAAAATATGTGGTGGATTTTGATTATGTCTTTGGGTATGAACTGGAATCTTTGATATATGATGATTTTGAACAAAATTTTGATATATTGGTTGTGGGTTTTTTCCTATTACACCATTATTACCAGCATTATGGTGTGGATATTGTGGTTCTTCTTGTTCTTCATTTTCATTTTTATCGTTAAAATTGTTAAATGAATCTTCTTCAATTTCTTTTCTTTTGTCCTCTTGAATTTGTCTAATTAATTCAAGTGGAACTTGTTTACCCATTTTAATTAGGTAGTTTGCTACATTTTCACGCTTTTCTCGGTTTGTTGGATAATGAGGTATATTTGACCAATCAGTTGTAGAAACTATAGTTTTCTTTGTTTCTCGTATTTTATCAGGATTAATTATTTTTCTTTTTGGTTCTCTTAAATCATAATTGTAATATTCCTCTGAACCAAATGGTATATGCGTTAAAAAAGTGTGAATATTAACGAATAAAATTCTAGGATTATGAACAACGAATATGTTATCATTTGGATTTTCTGATTTGTCATCAATTGAATATTTTAATTGTGTAATTGTTCTTAGACCATCAATACCATTATCATGCTCACCTCTCCACGGATCTTTCTTTGAAATTATTCTTGATATACCATCAAATAATTGTAAGATTTCTGGGCTGCCAATATTATAAAACACACTTCTGTCTATTCTGATCCCTAAAGCCTCGCATCTTTTTTGTAATACGTTGTCTTCCATACCCCAACCCCAAAAACAAGGAAACCCATTTGTTCTCTCAAAATCAGAACCTTTCATAACGACTATTCCACCTAAAGCGTATTTAAACCCATAATAATGCTTTACAACTCCGTGTGTAGTTTCATAATCAAATATTTTATTAAATGGCATTGTATCTACATCATTAAAAATAAATGTAATATTTTTATAATGATCCGGATACTTGTTTCTTGCCGCAATAAATCCAATATTTTTTACAGCACCTCTATTAAATGTTCTAGCATCACACTGATGAGAAAACAATATTTCATAATCATCTTTATCTTCAAGGATAAAACTCATATATTTGCTAAAAAAAAATTTTTGTTGAACGCGATTTCTGTAAGGAACAACAAAAATGCGTTTAGGAATTTTTTCTGTTTCACTCATTTATAGTTTACTTTAAGTTTTTATTTTTAAATATATAACTACTGTAAATTATATTTTTTTAATATAGCTACAGGAATTATATTTTCATCTTTTGCTATTTTTTCGAGTTTTTTGTAGCATTTATTGATTGTAACCTCGCTTGTTTCACTCACATTTTTAACATCTTTTTTGCTAATATTTAATTTACATAATTGAGCTATAAAATAAACAATACCTGCCGCAGTTGAGGGTGGTGTATTTTCTGGCATAACATCTAATTTTTCTATCTTCATTGAAATAAATTGACATAGTTTCGTTAATTCATTATTAATATTTAATTTGCTACAATATCTTTCTATAAAAGCTTCTGGTTTAGTCTTACCAAAATTTGTTTTTTCTTTGTTGTCCATATCCTTCTCTAAAGTATTAATAATTGATAAAGCATTTTTACACCCTTTTGTGGCACTTGTTGCGTCAAGATGAAATATCGCAGCTATTTCTTTCGCTGTTCTAGGATAGTTATTAATTCTACAAGCTATGTAGATAGATGCCGCTATAATTCCATCTCTATTTTCTCCTCTGAATCTAGAATCAGATTCTGATATTTTTTTGTGATATATTATTGCGTCATCAATAATCATTTTTGGTATACCTGCGTTGTGAGCCATTGTCGTAATAATTTGAAATTCATCATATTGGGATTTTTCTTTATAGGGCATTGACTGCCACTCTGTATATCGTCTTATTTTTCTCATTTCATATGACATAGGACCATAACATAATACTTTACAACCATAAGAAGATTCTTGTAGAAGAGGATTTATAGGCATACCACACCTGGTAGGGTCTGAATTCTGGTTATCGTCAGCTCCATAATATCTCCATTCTGCTCCTTGATCTACTAAATCTTTATATATAATTCCACACTTATTATTTGTACATGTCAAAAATCCTTCTTCAGAAAATGCTAAAATGGCTTCACATCTTTCGCAGAATTCTCTATTTCCAGAACCATAAATACACTCTAAAGGAACCTTTACTTTTTCAGGATTTTCAATTTCTGAATCAAATACATTCCATAGTTCAGATTTATTTATATTAATATTTTTTCGTTTTTGACTCTTATCTTTGCTCATCATTGTTATTATCATTCAATAGATAATTTATTTTTAATTCAATTTTATTTATATTTTTTATTCATTATTTTTATAAATCCGTATAATATATGGGAGGAAGTGTCTCATCAAATAAACTACCAGAAAAGAAATTTGAAAATTTTTATGATATAGTAGATTACATTGCTACATATTATATTTTAACAATGGACTTTAATAGCTTAAGCAAACTTTCTGAAAAAGCATATTGTGATAAATTAGTAGTTTTAACATCTGATATAATCGAAAGATATTTAACTGATACTAATGTAACCTTTTTAGAGCAAAGAATTAAAAATGGCGTTGAAGTTAATGACCTTAAAACAGAAACCGTTAGGTATATCAATAAAGATGCCCTTGAGAGTTTAGATATATCTAATGATTTTCAAAAAAGTATAAGGAAAAAACGTGTATGTATTGGAATTGCTAAATTCTATGTCAAAATCGCTCACATATTCGCAGCAATAATAATGACCATTAATCCTATATACACTTATAAAGATGCTACGGGACAAACAGTTAAAACAACACTTCTTGAAAAAGATAAAATTCCAAAAAATGTTAACAGAAAATTATATAAGCTTAATATTTGCGACAATAGAATAAGAGCATTAAAGAAAGGAGAAAATACAGACGAACAAACTGATAATGTTACAATTCAACCACGTGTTTGTGATATGAATGTAAATAAAGACGGAACAGAAAAAACTCTCGCTGATGAACCAGGTATAACTGAATTAATGCGATTATATTTAGACGATAAATATGATTATTCGAATGGTACATTTACAGGAATGTCTGAACAAACTTCTAAGCAATTTCGTAAAGATTTACAATTATTTTATACAGCTTTTACAGGTAACGAACAAATGCCCGACACTATTGAGAAATTCAGCGACATTAAGTTGCGAGATTATAGTAAAAAACCTAGTTGTCAACCACCAACGTCATCTCTTAAAGGTAGTTATACTTTAAATAAAAAAGACGAATTATTTGTCAAATATGCGGATAACATTAAAAAAATGATCCAGAGTGCTGCTGATAACCAATATAAGCTATTAAGCGTAATTAATATGTTATTTACATATGTAAATGACCCTTACACAGGGAAAAGAGTAATTAGGGTTAATCCTACCTTAACTGATGCCAGTTTACAAAAAGCAGTTGAAAAAACCCGTAAACTTATTATTGACTTATACATTAAGTGTGAAAATGACTACGTTAATGGCGTTAAAATTTTTGAAGCTATTGTTGAATCTAAAATAGTTGAAACTACACAAAAACAAATTGATAATCTTAAAAATGAAGCGTCTAATTTGATAAATGAAACAAAAAAGACATCACGACCAATTGAACAAATAAAACCGATTATTCCGTCAAATTATAATGAGCAAAAAAATTTTAATAATATCAGTGTTCCAGGAAATTTGGGTGCAGCAAATGGATTAATTCAGTCTATTGATGTAACTGACCATAATGATTGATATTTTACGTAAATGTTAAATATTAAGTATTCAGTGCGTAATATATAAAACCGCTAAAAAATTAATTTATTTTGTTTTTCAGTTTTTCTAAATACATAACTGAAAATAAAAATAATAAATGTAATGGTGGCAAAATTATCATTAAAAATAATCCACCTAAAATAATAGTTTGACAGTTAAAACTTGCATATATCATGTTAAACTATATAAAATCATATTTTTGCTTTAAATAATTTTAATTTATGTTTTATTTAATAAATATTTAATTAAGTTAAATATTTATATTTATTTAAGCACGGGCAGCAGCGGCAGCACGGGAAGCAGCAGCGGAGGCAGCACGGCCAGCAGCGGCAGCACGGGAAGCGGCAGCGGCGGCAGCACGGCCAGCAGCGGCACTACGGGCAGCAGAGGCACTACGGGCAGCAGAAGCGGCACGACCAGCAGCAGCAGAAGCGGAACGGGAAGCAGTAGCGGCACGGTGAGCAGCAGCGGAGGCACCACGAGCGGCAGCACGGGAGCGGCTACGAGCAGCGGATCTTGATCTAGAAGCATGACGACGACGATGGGTTCTTGCCATTTATATAATCTGATAAGAAAAAAAAATAAACGCTAAAGAAAATATTTCTAAATACAATTAACTTAATTCACTAAATAATTTTAATTAAATTTTTTAATAAATTTTTTAATAAATTTTTTAATTTAAAAAGGAATATTTTTCATTTTTCATTTATAAAAGTTTTTCCTAAATAAATTTATTTTCTATTTTATTTAATATATCATCATCGTAAACTAAATTTCCAGATGGTTTATATGATTTAATTGGGGTATATTCTTTCTTTTGTTTATCCTTATTTATTTCGTTATTTTGTTTTAGTAAATATTCATTTGGATTAGTTGGCTTATCTTCTATCATTTTATTTTCATCTTCATCTTCGTCTATTTGTTGTCCATATTCGTTTAATGAAACACCTGTTTTTTTCTTAATTTCAGTTCTTACATAGGACGGCACCCAATGAACCCAAGATATGAAAAGTAAATTTGGATGTATATATCTTACGTTAAATCCACTATTTTTTAATTTATCCATTAAATAAGCAATACATGCTCCTTGGTCATATTTCGGAACTCCTAAAATAGTTTCAGGAACTAAAAACCAACAAAATTGCTCGTTTGTTTTTTGTCTAGAAACTGTTTTTATTTTAACGTGAGCACGGTTTAATAATTTGTTGAATAAATTTAATTTATTCAAATCTTGTTGTCGTTTCTTTTCATAAAGCTCATCAATGTTTATTTTTTCTGAAAAATCTTCAATATTTTCCAATGTAAATATATTTGACATTTTTGTATTGTTATGTGAAAAAAAATTATAAAATTAAATGAATATTATAGATGATTAATAACGGTTTAAATAAATACTTCATATAATAATAGATTTATGACAATTAAACATTTAGTTATATCTGGTGGTGGACCAATAATGGTTCAAATATTATCTGCTGTTCAAGAACTTGAAAAAAATAATTACATAGATATGAACAACATAGAATCTATTTATGGAACATCTGCTGGAGCTATAATGGGTGTAATATTTTCACTTAGGTATAATTGGGAAACCATTAATGATTATATAATTAAACGGCCTTGGCAAGATGTTTTTCCCATAAAAGTCCAAAATATCCTTGACTCTTATACTAAAAAAGGTATATTTGACACAAAAACTATTGAAAAATGCTTTAAACCACTTTTTGACGCAAAAGATATACCACTTAATATAAATTTAAGGGATTTTTATGAATTGACTAAAGTTGAACTTCACTTATTTGCTTTTGAAGTCAACAGTTATAAAGTAGAAGATGTTTCTTATATTACATATCCAGAATTATCGCTTATGAAAGCAGTTCAAATGAGTTGTGCTATACCTATTTTGGTAACACCAGTTTGTATTGGAGATAAGTGTTTTATGGATGGTGGAGTAGGTTCAAATTATCCGTTAAGTTTTTGTATAGAATCAGGTAAGAATCCAGACGAAGTTTTAGGATTTAAAAATAAGTATTCAGAAGATAAATCAAATATCAATGAAAACTCAACTTTATTAGATTATATATTGAATTTCCTTTTTAAGGCCATATTTAATATTAACAATAATTGTATAAATCCTAATATTAAAAATGAAATTGAATGTGATATAGACTACTTAACATTTGACTTTTTAAAAAGTTCACTAAGTAGTTCTGAAGTGAGACGCGAATTATTTGAAAAGGGTAAACAAACAGCTATTAAATATTTGGACACTTTGAATACTCCATTATAAGACAGTGTTTAAAAATTTAGTTAATGTTTCTTTACTTGGTTTAGCGTCGTATTCGATTACCTGACCATCTTTCAATAATTTTATGGTAGGATATCCTTCAATACTATATTGGTTCATTAATTTTTCTACTTCTGCTGTTTCTTCTGAACAATCTATTTCGGTAAAGACAACTTGATATCCATTTATTGTTTTATGTTCATATTCGCTTTTTAATTCATTCCAAATAGGTTTAGCAGCTTTACAATGTGGACACCAATCAGCAAAAAAGAACATCAATTCAGCTGACTTACCGTTATTTTGTCCAGCCGGAACCTGTTCATTATTTGGGTGATATTTTGGTTTCATTGAGGGAGAGATGTAATACATATAGTAAAATATAGCAATAAAAGCAAATAAAATTACAGCTCCAATAATTAAAATTGTTCTAGAACTTAAATTTTTGCCAGCACTCATTACACGAGAAAATATACCAGAAGGTTCATTATTTAGAGGTGGTAACGAATTCGAATTTAAATTAACATACCTAGCCATTATATATATAATATGTAAAAGAAATTAAGATTGTGTTAAACGAATAGTATATAAAGAGATTTATATATATAATTATAAATAAAATATGTTATTTAGAACACAAGACGGTAAATTGATTGAAATTAATAAATATGATTTTATTAATGATAAATTATACTACCAAAAATTAATTGAAATTAAAACTCCTATCCCTAAATCAGAAAAAACTTTTAAGAACAAATATTATAAGTAAACCTATAAATAATGTAAATATATAACTGCATATTATGTTAATTTTTAATTGTGAACTGATTTCACCCGATAATTTTAATCTATTTGCGTTTGATAAGTAATTCGTTTGTAAAATATTCAAATAAATCGTATATGTAAGCAAAGCCAAAATTATTGTTTTCATAAAAAATGATACTCTAAACAAATTACTTAATGGGCTAATTATAAATAAAACAATAAGGAAAATAGATATTGATGAACAAGCACAAACAGTTTTTGTTGTATCAGTAAAAGTTGTTAGGCTAAAATGGTTATTTTGTTCCATATAATTTTAGTATATATTATTTTATTTAAGTAATGTATAATGACTGATAAAACTCGTAAAAATAGAAACACAAATAATAAAACAAAAAAAAAATATGTTTTTACTAAAAAAGAATATAATTCTGGAGATGGTATGCTTGTAAGCGTTTGGGGTCCTGCTGCGTGGCATTTTATACACACGATGAGTTTCAATTATCCAGTTAATCCGACTGCTGAAGATAAAAAACATTATAAAGATTTTATTTATAGTTTGCGTTATGTATTACCATGTAAATATTGTAGAATAAACCTAAAAAATAACTTAAAACAAAAACCACTTCAAATGTGCCATATGGAAAGTAGAGCA
>Ga0194129_10003041_pt1 | contig 23901 bp, 13 predicted proteins | sample TA2KigCa35mmetaG_FD_150862 | JGI IMG/M metagenome (GOLD analysis project Ga0194129, IMG submission 150862) | Freshwater microbial communities from Lake Tanganyika, Tanzania - TA2015038 Kigoma Deep Cast 35m | ecosystem: Environmental > Aquatic > Freshwater > Lake | place: Tanzania: Lake...
AATGTCGTAGAGGCGCTCGCCATCGACGAGGTCGTGCATGACGAGGTGGCCGTCGGGGGCGAGCCGCGCGAGCCCGACCGGGGTTGGGATCGAGACGCCGCGATGCGTGCGCTGCGTCCAGAGGAGGTGACCGCTCGTCCGCTCGATGCACGCGACCTCACGCTGCGACGCGCACACGAGCCGCTCGCCGACGAGGTGGATCGAGCGCAGGTCGAGCCCAGCGATGTCTGCGCGCCAGCTCTCGGTGAAGCGAAGCTTGCCGGCGGGAGACGGTGCGAGGACGACGGCCGGCGGCGGTCGCGTGTCACTCTCGGCGAAGGCCCGGTAGCTCTCGGGTGTCCCGTTGAGGAGGTTGTCGCGCTCGTCGCCGGCGCGCAGGCGGAGCTTCAGCTCCTCGGCGTCATCGGAGAGGCGCACGAGGCGGAGGTTCGTCTGCTGGCTTCGATCCGCCGAGGTCACTTGCTTGACGAGCGCACGGGCGAAGCTCGCCGCGGCGAGGGCAAGGTCGGCCGGAGGGACCGGAGGGAGCCTGAAGCCGCGCGTCGTCGCTTCTGCCTCGCCGAGCGCGAGCAAGAGCGTGGCCTCGCCCTTCGCTTCGAGCTGTACGCCACAGCGCACACGCCCGACGTTGACCTGACGGAGCATGCTGCGCCCGTGTTCGACTGCGTCGAGCAGCTCGTGCGCGAGCGCGAGGAAGGCCTCGGCAACGAGGAAGACGTGGACCTCCGGGAGGCGGCGCGAGCTGTCACCAACGGACGCCACGAACTCGCCCGAGAAGAGGAGCGCGTGGAGGTCGGCGCGGCTCACGTCCCGCGAGAGGAGCTTGCGCGGCGCCTTACGCATGTGGATCGTCGCGTCGAGGAAAAGGCGGCTCTTCCTGCTCGAGCGGACGTCGGCCGACACGCGCTGACTCGTCGGCGCGACGTCTCCGAGCGACCCGCCGCTCTGGAACGCGAGGAGCTGCTCACGGGCTAGGGCGAGCCCGCGATCTTCTGGTTGCGCGCCATCGACGTCGACCACCTCTCCTTGCGACTGCGCCGCGATGGCGTCGAGGACCGCCTGTCGTGCGGACGCGAGTGCGACGGCACGCTCGGACTGGGCGACGCGCGCGCGGACGCCCTGACGGAACACGGTGACGAGGATGCGATCGCCCTCGCGCTCGAGGCCGACCTCCCAGACCGCACCCTTCGGCGAGCGGGGGCCGTCCGGCTGCGACGCGGCCTCGGTCGGCACGACGCTGCGCGGGCGCACGCCGCTCGAGAGCTCCGACAGCGCGAAGGCGAGATCGCGCGTCAGCGCTGCGAGCCCGCCCTCTGGGAGCGTCGCGAACAGGCTCACGTCCTGAAAGAGGGGCGCGAGATGCGAGAGGGCACCCGTGACGCGCGGCGCGGCGCCGGTGCTGGACGGTGCGACGAGGCGAAGAGTCGTCATGCGCAGGTGGGATGCTAGGGGGAGCGCGTGAAGCCGCTAACTTTTGTGAGCCGTTTGCAGCGGACTGGACAAGCCCGAGCGTCGCGGCATAGGGCGCGGTCACGTCGCGACGACGCTACGCAGGTGGAGCCGATCCGCGATAAGACCGCGGGGTGACCGAGCAGCGGGGCAGGGTGGGGCGCGATGCGGTCCTGGGCGCGCTCGCGGCGTTGCCGATGCTGGTGTGGCTGCGTGGCTTCATGGTCGACGATGCGCTGGTGACGGCGCGTTACGCGGCGAACCTCGCCGCGGGCGCCGGTCACGTGATGAACCCTGGCGACCCGGTGACCGACGGCGTGACGCCGCTTGGTTGGGCCTTCGTGCTCGCGCCGTTCGCGCGCGGTGACGAGCCAGGCCTTCGCGCCTTCGAGGCGGCGAAGCTTCTCGGAGCGGCTTCGTGGCTTGGTGGCGCCGCGCTCCTTGGCGTGGCGATCGGCCGGCTCGGGGGAGCGGCCTCGCGCTACCTCGCGCTCGCCCTCGTCCTGTGCTCGGCGCCGCTCGGCGCATGGGGCGCTGCGGGGATGGAGACGGGCCTGGTCCTCGGTCTGGCGAGCGTCGCGGTCTGGGCGCGCGCGGTGGGGCGCGAGCGGCTGCTCGTCGGTGCGGTGTCCGCTGCCGCGTGGCTCCGACCAGAGCTCGTGCCGTGGGCGCTCTCGCTCGTCCTCGCCCCGGAGGCTCGATCAAAGCTTGATGAATATCAAGTCATCGTGAGGGGGCTCCGAGCGTTGACCGTCGTCGGGTGCGTGGCGACGGCGGCGGCGCTTCGGTGGTTCGCGTTCGGCGCGCCGTTGCCGCTCTCGTCGCGCGCGAAGGTCCCAGATCTCGTGCTCGGCGCGAACTACGCGATCGCCTGTTTTCTCTTGAGCGGGGCGGTCGTGGCGCTCGCGTGGCGACGCTTGGCGCCTTGGGTGCGTGGCGTGGCCGTCTCGGTGCTGGTTCACCACGTCGCCGTCGCCGTGGCCGGCGGCGACTGGATGCCGCTCTCGCGGCTCGTCGTGCCCGCGTTGCCTGGGGCCGTCCTCGTCGCCGCGGCCGCGCTCGCGCTCGCGCGGCCCTGGTTCGCGCTCGGTAGGCTCGCCATCGCGCTGACGGGTGAAGCGTTCGCGGCCGCACGCGCCGGACCAGCCGCGGCGCGCGTCGGCTCGAAGCGGCTTGCGGTGGTGCACGAGGTCGGCGAGTCCCTTCGCGGACGGACGGTGGCGACGGTCGATGCGGGATGGGTCGGCCTCCGCGCCGCCCGGGTCGTCGACCTCGCAGGCGTGACGGATCCTGCGGTCGCGGCGCTCCCTGGTGGGCACACCTCGCGCGCGATCCCGCGTGGGTTCCTCGAAGCCCGTGGCGTGGACGCGTTGGTGTTGCTCGTCGCGCCCGGGCAGTCCCTCGGCGACTCGCTCGCAGCGACGACATTCGCGCGAGTGACCGAGCGGCGGTTGGTCCGTTTGCCCGGTGTCGAGGAGGGCTATTGCGTTGTTCGGGAGTCGAACGACCCCCACTACGTCGTCTTGCTCCCGTGCGCGCGCTGACGAGGCTGCGGCCTGCGCCTCGAGCGTCGAGCCGCCGTCATTTGAAGAGCGGCGTGGCGGCGAGCGAATCCCCCATCTCGTTCGGGCCATCGCCGCGCGGCGTCGTGTCGCCCGCGCCGAGCTGGCCCAAAGCATTCGCGCCCCAGCATTTCACCGAGCCGTCGTCGAGGCGAGCGCAGGTGTGTCGGGCCGCGGGCGCGACGATGAGCGCCCGCCGTCCCTTGCCGAGATCGACCGCGCCAAGCGCATCGCCCATCTGACCGGGCGCAACGCCTCGCGGGTTCGCGTCGCCCGCGCCGAGCTGGCCGCTCGCGTTCCCGCCCCAACACTTCAGGGCGCCGCTCGTCAGGAGCGCGCAGGCGTGGTCTCCCGCAGCGACCAGCGTCTCGAGGGTCGCGACGAGCCCGAGCGAGACCGTCGGCAGTCCGTCGCCGAGCTCTCCGGCAGCGTCGCCGCGGTTCGCGGTGTCGCCGAGGCCGAGCTGCCCTGCGTCGTTCGCGCCCCAACACTTGACGGTCCCGTCGTCGAGACGGGCGCAGCTCGACGAGCCGAACGCCACCACCGACTTCGCCTTCTTGCCCGCCCCGAGATCGACCGCCGCGAGCGCGCTCCCCATGTCACCCGGGAGCGCCCCACGAGCGTTGACGTCCCCGAGGCCGAGCTGCCCCGCGTCGTTCGCGCCCCAGCATTTTACCGCACCTGAGGAGAGCGCGACGCATGCGTGACGCGCGCCGACGGCGAGCGATGCGAGCTTTGTCGCAGGCCCGAGGTCGGGCGACGGGAGCGACGCCCCCATCTCTCCAGGACCGTCGCCGCGGCTCGCGGTGTCGCCGAGGCCGAGTTGCCCCGCGTCGTTCGCACCCCAACACTTCAAGGCCCCGTCGTCGAGGCGCGCGCAGGTGTGGTCGTCACCGGCGGCGAGCGCCACCACGCTCGCGCCGGGCCCGAGGTCGAGAGTCGAGAGCGCGTCGCCCATCGCCCCCGGAGCGTCGCCGCGGTTCGCGGTGTCGCCGAGGCCGAGCTGCCCTGAGCCGTTCGCGCCCCAGCACTTCACCTTGCCGGTGTCGAGTCGTGCGCAGGTGTGCCGGGCGCCGACCACCAGCGCGGTCGCGCGCGCCCCGGCACCGAGATCCACGAACGCGAGATCGTCGCCCATCTCGCCGGGAGCGTCGCCCCGGCTCGCGGTGTCGCCGAGGCCGAGCTGCCCCGCGTCGTTCGCCCCCCAGCATTTCACCTGACCCGTCGTGAATAGCGCGCAGGTGTGATCGCCCCCCGAGGTGACCGAGAGGACGCCGAGCTTCGCGTTGCAGAAGCCTGCCGCGTCGCACGTGCAACGGAGCCCTTCGCCGCAATTTCCGCTGGTGTCGTCGCAGGCGCCAGGGACGTCCATGCCCTTGTACACGTACGGCTCGCACACGCCGTCCTTCGTCGCGCCGCGAGCGATCGAGCATGCCGAACAGCCGTCATCGCATGCCGTGTCGCAGCAGAAGCCGTCGACGCACGCGTCTCCAACGCACTCGGCTCGAGCCGTGCACGTCGCGCCCGAGGTCTTATCGGCCACGCAGCGCTTCGCGACCGGATCGCAGTGTCGGTCGGCGTTGCAGTCTTCGTGTTGGCCGCACGGTTGGCAGACGGTGACGCCGATCGACTCGCTCGGCCCGCAGTAGCCGCCTTCGCAGTCGGCGTTCTTCGCGCACACGTCACCGTCGGGGCACGGACCGCAGGGGCCGCCACAGTCGACGTCGGTCTCGGCCGCGCCCTTGTCGCCATCGAGGCAGCTCGGGGCGACGCAGAGCCCCTTGCCGTCGCACACCGTCGCGCCGACTGCGCCGTCATCGCACGCCGTCCCCTTCTTCGTCGCCGCGAAGCTGCACGTGTCGCCTGCGCCGCAGGTCACGGAGAGGCAGTCGGTGGACGGGCCACAGTCTGCGGCGGTGGTCGCGTCGGTGCACGGAGTGGTGGAGCCGCCGGTGCCGCTCGAGGCCGTGGTGGGCGGGCCGAGCGGAGGGACCTCGTCACAGCCTAGGCCGACGGCGAGCGAGGTGACGACCGCGGTCGCGAGGACGCGGAATGAGGACAGACCGACCGGGCGCTTGGACGAGGTGCGCATCGTGCTCGACGAGGACTACCACAGCGAGCCCTTTGACATGAGCCCGACGGGCCTCTCGGCGTGGAACGCAGGGGGTCAGAGAGGCTCGCAGGCGTGGTCGGCGTTGCAGAACTCGGTCGCGTCGCAGCCGCCTTGCTCACCGAGCGACACGAAGCCGCCGTCGTTGCACTGGCCGTTTGCGTCGCAGGTATCCTGCACCTCGCAGACGTCCGGCGTCATTCCGCAGGGCGTGCTCGGGGCCTTGAAGGCGTCGCTCGGGCAGGTCTTGGCTGCGCCGTCGCAGGACTCGGCGAGGTCGCAGTCCCCGTTGGCGGCGCGGCAGACGACGTTGTTCGGCTTCACGCCATCGCTCGGGCAGGTCTTGGCTGCGCCGTCGCAGGACTCGGCGAGGTCGCAGTCCCCGTTGGCGGCGCGGCAGACGACGTTGTTCGGCTTCACGGCGTCGAGCGGGCAGTCCTTCGCGGCGCCGTCGCAGGACTCGGGGAGGTCACAGTCTCCGTTGGCGGCGCGGCACACCGCTCCGCTGGGCGTTACGGTGTCGAGCGGGCAGAGGAGGCTCGCACCGTCGCAGAGCTCTTCGACGTCGCAGTCGCCGTCGGTGTCGCGGCAGAGGGTGCCTGCGGCTGCGGGGGCGCAAGACGACACAGCGCCGTCGCAGACGTCGCCCGAGCAGCCGCCGGGCGCGGAGCCGCACTCGTCGTCGGGGTCTTCCCCTGCGCTCACCGGCGCGCACATCCCGTCGGCCGCGCCCGTCTTCGCGAGCGAGCAGGCCTCGCAGGTCCCGTCGCAGGGGCTGTCGCAACAGACGCCGTCGACGCAGTTGCCCGACGCGCAGGTCGCACCGGTCGAGCACGGCTCGCCCGCGGCAGCATTCTGGATGCAGGTGCCCTTGACCGGATCACAGAAGCTGTCGTTGTTGCAGTCGAAGGTCGAGGTGCAGAGTTGGCAACGCAGCGACGGGTTTGAGCCTGCTCCGCCTGCTCCGCCTGCTCCGCCTGCGCCCCCGCTCGTCTCCGGGCCGCAGAAGCCGGTCTCGCAGTCGGTGTTGAGCGCGCAGCGGAGCGCGAGAGCACAGCGGTCACAGGCGTCGCCGCCGCAGTCCACGTCGGTCTCGCTGCCGTTCTGGAAGCCATCCAGGCAGCTCCCCAACAAGCACAGACCGCCTCCGTTGCAAGTGTCTCCGCCCTTCTCCGCGCAAGGCGTCCCCTTGTCGAAGGCCTTCTCGACGCACTCCCCGCTCTCGCAGGCGTAGGAAAAACACGCCTTCGGCGCGCCACAGTCGAGCTCGACCGTGGCTGCGGTGCACTCGAACCCCGAGCCGCCTGCGCCGGTCGTCGCCGCGACGGTGACGTCCGAGGGACCCGTCGCTCGGCAGCCCTCGAGGAGGCCGACGAGGCTGACGATTCCGAGGAGGAACACGGGCACTGCGGCCAAACGTAGGGCTCGACGGGGCGTCATGGGTAAGACCTCGCGACCCCGACTGTTACCACGTCCCTACGTCGCGAGCACCCCGACTCCGCCGCGGCGTAGCCAGCCGAGGCTCAGAGGCCTGTCTTCGCGCCTCCGCCCGCGCCACCCGCTCCGCCCGTGGCGTCGTCGCGAGGTGTGCGGCCGGCGCCTCCGCTCGCGTCTGGGAGCCGCGACGGGATGGGGCTGCGATCGATCGAGACGAGCGGCTCGTACGCCGTCGCCATGACGAGCACGCCGTGCAGCACGAGGAGACGGCCCGCAACGTTTGGAGGTTGGCTCTGTATGGCGCGAGGACCGGCATGGACCGGGCCATCCGTGCCCAGGGCCTTGAGCCCGAGTCAGCAGGGAAGCGACGTCGTCAGGGTAGCGAGTTGCCCCGCGGGTCGGTACAACCGCAGGTGTGGGACGACGACGAAGCGATGACGTCGATGCGCTCCTCGAGCGCGTCGAGGGCTCCGAGGCGGGCTCCGGCGTTCGGCGGTCCCTCCTCGAGCAGCTGACGGAGCTGACCCAGCCGGGCTCCGAGGCCTGGGCGCTCGCGACGCGGGAGCTCGCTCGCCTCATGGTCGACCGCGAGCCATGGCGCGCCTCGCTCCTCGCGCGTCGCGTGGTCGACCAGGACCCCGGAGACCACCTCGCGTGGGGGCTCGTCGGGCTCGCCCAGTCGCTCCTCGGCAATCACGCTTACGCCATCTCCGCCTACGAGCGCGCGCTCGTGCTCGCCCCTGAAGAGCCAGCGTACCTCCACAACCTCGGGCACCTCCTCGACGCGTGCCTCGACCGCCCCGGCGACGCCATCGCGCTGCTGCGACGCGCGCACCTTCGCCTCCGTCATGACGCGCATGTGACCGCGAGCTTGGCACACGCCCTCGCGCGTGCTGGCGCCATCGACGAGGCCCGGCGCCTCATGCTCGCCGTGGTCCGTCGTCCCGCGCTCGAGGAGCACCACGCTTTGTACCGGTGGTTGCTCGAGGAGCACGAGCGCGCCGTCAGCCTCGCGCTCGAAGGCGAGGCTGCGCCTTCGCGGCGGCGGAGGGTGCGTGCGTCGCGTTTGACTCGGCCGCTCGCGTGAAGCGCTCGCTTTGCGCGGGCCGAGCGCCGATCTATGCAGCTACGCATGCAGCGACTGCGGAACCTCCTCGCGGGCACTTGGTCGGAAGGCCAGGGTGACGGCGCAACCCTCCTGAACCCCTCGACGGAGGAGCCGCTCGCGCTCGCGACGAGCGATGGCCTCGAGCTCGCGGCAGGCCTCGCCTTTGCGCGCCGCGAGGGTGGGGCGGCCCTGCGCGCGCTCACCTTTGCCGACCGAGGGAAGCTGCTCGGCGCCATGGCGAAGCGCATCCACGAGCACCGCGACGAGCTCATCGAGCTCGCGATGAGGAACGGCGGGAACACCCGAAGCGACGCGAAGTTCGACATCGATGGTGCGATGGGGACGCTCGCTCACTACGCCGAGATCGCCGCAGGCCTCGGCGACGTGCGTGTGCTCGCTGACGGCGACTCGATCCAGCTCGGGCGCGCGCCGCGCCTCGCTGGGCGTCACGTGTTCGTCCCGCGTCGCGGCGTCGCGCTGCTCGTCAACGCCTTCAATTTCCCTGCATGGGGCTTCGGTGAGAAGGCGGCGTGCGCGCTGCTCGCCGGCATGCCGATCGTCTGCAAGCCGGCTGCGAGCACGGCCATCGTCGCGCATCGACTCGTCGAGGTCGTCGCCGATGTGCTTCCCCCGGGCGCGGTCTCGATCGCGAGCGACCTCGCGCATGAGCTCCCGTCGCTGCTCCAATACGGCGACGTGCTGTCGTTCACCGGGTCGAGCCGGACGGCGTCGCTGCTTCGCGCGCTGCCGTCGGTCGTCTCGTCGGCGGTGCGCCTCGGGGTCGAGGCCGACAGCCTCAACAGCGCGATCCTCGGACCCGACGTCGAGCAAGGCGGTGAGACGTACGAGCTCTTCTTGAGCGACGTGGTGCGCGAAATCCGCCAGAAAACAGGCCAAAAATGCACCGCCGTGCGCCGAGTCTTCGTGCCGGCGGCGCTCCGTGAGCGTGTCCGCGACGACCTCGTCGAGCGCCTTCGCGACGTCGTCGTGGGCGATCCCTTCGCCGAGGGTGTCCAGATGGGGCCGGTCGTCTCGGCGGCGCAGCGCGCGTCGGTCCTCGAAGGCGCGTGCCGACTCGCCGAGCACGCGACGGTGTTGCTCGGGCAGTCGGGCGTGTCGCCTCTTGGTGTCCCCGCGGGCCAGGGTTTCTTTGTCCCCGTGACGCTGCTCGAGGCGAAGGACGCATCGGCCGCGGTGCTCCACGAACTCGAGGTGTTCGGGCCCGTCGCCACGCTGTTCGAATCCCCCGACGACACCGACGAGCTCGTGGATCTCGTCGCACGCGGCGGCGGTGGGCTCGTGTGCTCGGCGTACACCGACGACCGGGCGCTCGCGACCGAGCTCGTGCTCGGGCTCGCACCGCACCACGGCCGCGTCGTCCTCGGCTCGCAGAAGATCGCAGGTCAAGCCGTTGGTCCGGGCGCCGTCATGCCTCACCTGCTCCACGGTGGGCCTGGGCGTGCGGGCGGCGGCGAGGAACTCGGCGGCCTGCGCGGGCTTGCCCTCTACTCGCAGCGGACCGCGCTCCAGGGCGACCGGGCGCTGCTCGACGCGATCGTGAAGGGCTGAGTCTCCGCGCCGTCGGTACGTCCTTCGGCGCGAGCGCTCGTGGGCTCAGCGGCGCTTCGTCTTGCGCTTCGGCGGGTCGACGGGCGGGAGGGTCGCGGCCATGCAGCAGCGAAATCCGGTCGAGTAGTCGTGGTAGCGCGGCTCGTGCGCGATGGTGACGTTGGTGCAGCCCGGCCCGTGCTCGCTGTTCGTCGAGTAAAAACCGCCGACGAAGATCGCGTTCCCGACGCGCCACGGTTGCTTGCGTCGCTCGACCTTGTGCTGCTCGAGGCGCTCGACGAAGTCGCGCGTGACGGTCCCCGAGACCCACTCGTGCAGGTTGCCTACGAGGTCGTGGACGTCCTCGTCGCTCGCGCACTCGGGGTGGCTCCCGGTTCGCGCGAGGTAGCCGTCCTTCTGGTTCAGGAGCGGGCTGTTGAAGTGCTCGTCGTACTTCCACACGCGCGCGTTGCCGCCGAAGAGCTGGGGCAGGAGGTGCGGCTTGCCGGAGTTGCACGCGCCGCGGATGCCCTTGGCGCCATAGGGGTAGAGGTGGCCGGCCCGACCGCGACACGCACGCCGCCACTCGTCGTAGGTGCACAAGCGCTTGCGTGCGGCCTTGCAGGCGACCTCTGCCTCCTTGCGGCTGAGGTACGCTTGCGGAAACACCTCGGGTGCGCTGCGCGCCTCGTAGAGCGCCTCGGAGGGCGGGCGCTGATGATGCGGGTGGATGGCGAACGTGCCTGGGCCGTTCGGGACGACGAGGTGCGCCTCGTGACGGTCGACGCACGTCCGCTGGACGAGCGCCATCTCGGGCGGGCAGGGAATGTTCGCAGGCGCCGCGGTGCTCGAAGCCGTGGGTGCGCTCGCTACGACCGACGCCGCTGGGCCTGCGAGCACCTCGACCAAGGCGCTGGCGGCGATTGCACCCGCGGGGGCCGCCGCAACCGCTCCGCCGAGGCTCGCATCCGCGGTGCTCGAGGGCATCTGCGGTCCCGGTACGCTCGAGGCTGACGACGAGTCTTGGCGCACGGTGGATGACGCCGCGGGTGACTCGTCCGCGCGTGGCGTGCCGTTGCAGGCGCACAGGCCCGCCGCAAGGAAGCACACCGTCGTCAAGCGAGGACGCGCGCGAGCAGGGCGCGAGCTCTCGCTCCGTGGCGTCGACATCATCCCTGTTGAGAGCGCTTCGAGAGCGTCGCCTGCACCGGCTTACCCTCGATCGTCGCGGCGTTCAGCGCCTCGAGGCAGGCATCGATCACCGAGGGCTCGACCTCGACGAAGGTGCATCGATCGCGCACACTCACCTGGCCGATGTGGTCGGGGTGGACGCCAGCATCGGCCAGCACCGTCATCACGTGGCGCGAGCGAACGCCGTCGCGACGGCCCAGGCTCACGTAGAGTTCGGGCCCCCGCGGCCGATCGGACGCCTCGCGGCGCTCGACGGCGTCCGCGTCGGCGGAGGCGCCCTCAGCGGAGGCGGCCACGGCTTGTGGCGGCACGACCTCGTCCGTCTCCGCGCGGGCTTCGGGCCGGGCGCGCGGGCTGTCTTCGCGCGCTGCCTCGTGAGGCGCTCGTCGCCGTGGCTCAACGCGGACGGGTGCAGGCTGCGAGGCTGCCTCCTCGATCGGCGCCGGGAGCTTCGCGCGCCGTCGAGACTCCGCCGTCTCAGGGAGCTCTGGGTTCGCGGTCAGGTGCTCGCGCAGCAGCCCGGCGAGGACGGCCTCGGCGTCGTCGCGGGTGAGCAGCCGCCGCGCGAGCGCGAGGTGCTCCTCGGCTTGGCCGCGCGGCGCGAAGGTCGTCGCGAGGGCGTCGAGGATGTCGGTCTCGAGGCGCGTCCGCTCGTCGCGGCTCGTGGGCAGATGTCGCTCGATGGGGCGAATCTTGTACGTCAGTCGGAGCAGGTACAGCGCGCCGATGTCCTGCGGGGTGACGAGGCTGATGGCGCGGCCGGTGCGGCCTGCACGGCCTGTGCGTCCGGTGCGATGGACGTACGCCTCGGCGTCGAACGGGAAATCGTAGTTGATGACATGCGTCAAGTGCGACACGTCGATGCCGCGCGCGGCCACGTCGGTTGCGACGAGGAACCTGAGCGCTCCCTCGCGTGTCTTGCGGAGCACCCTCTCGCGCTCGTTCTGAGCGAGGTCGCCGTTCAGCCAGTCGGCGTTGAAGCCGTCGCGCTGAAGCCACTGGGCCACGCGCTCGGTCTGCTCTTTGGTGTTGCAGAAGAGGATCGCGCTCTCTGGGTTCTCGATGTCGATGACGTGCTTCAGCGCGCGGTATTTGTCCTGGGTGACGAAGTACACCTCGTGCGCGATCGACAGTGCACCGACGTGGTCGCTCGACAGGACGACGAACTCGGGCTCACGCAACTTCGTCCGCGCCATCCGCTCGATGTCCGGCGGCAGCGTCGCCGAGAAGAGCCAGGTCGTTCGCTCCGCCGGCAGACGCTCGATGATCGCGTTGAGCTCACGCTCAAAGCCCATCGACAGCATCTCGTCGGCTTCGTCGAGGACGAGCGTCCGCAGCTCGGCGCCCTTCAAGGTGCCGCGCTTCAGATGGTCGAGGACGCGCCCAGGCGTGCCCGCGATGATCTGCGCTCCGGCCTCGATCTCATCTACCTGACGCTGCATCGGCGCGCCGCCGTAGATCGCGACGGCCTTCACCGCGCGGTGGGCTCCGAGCTGCGCGATCTCTCGGGAGACCTGCAGCGCCAGCTCTCGGGTCGGGCACAAGACGAGCGCCTGCGGCTTCGAGATCGACTTCTTGACGGCGCGGTCGACGAGCGGCATCCCGAAGGCGCAGGTCTTGCCGGTCCCAGTGCGCGCCTGCACGACGATGTCCTTGCCCGCCGCGGCGGGCTCCCAGACGGCGGCCTGCACGGGGGTGGGCTTGTCGAAGCCCATGTCGGCGATGGCGCGGCGAAGGTCGTCGGAGAGCGGGAGCGCGTCGAAGCCTCGCTCGGTCGTCGGGGCAGGGGTCGGTTCGGTCATGTCGGTCTCGGGTCAGCGCGCGGACGCGGTCAGGAGGTCCTTCACCTTGCGCCGGAGCGCGGTGAGCTCGACGGCCTGGTGCCGGACGCCGTGCTCCTCCGAATAGCGGAGCCGCTCGATGGCGTCGAGTACGGCGATCGCCTTCGGGTTGGCGTCGCAGAGGCGCGCGATCGAGTCGCGGTAGCGCCAGTCGGGAAGGACGGCGCTGCGGTAGCGGAGCAGGGCGGCCTCCTCGTCGTCGTCGTTCGCGCCGTGCTCGGCGGCTTGGCGACCGCGCTCGACCGCCTGGTAGAGCGCCGAGAGGCCGTCGCTGCAGGTGGCAAAGGGGACCGGGCCGTCGGGCTCGGGGAAGAACACGTGACGCGTGATCTGAACCACCGCGGCAAGCGCGAAGAACCCGACGAACCCGAAGTAAGCCACCTGTCCGACCCGCCTCCCGATGCGCGAGCCAGTTCCAGGCGGTTTTTCGGCCCCGTTCGTCACGTCGGCGTTATATCACCCGTCGGTGTCGACGCGAGTCTGCTCCTCGTCGATCGCGCTCGCGGCGCTCTTGGTCGTCGAGGGGCTCTCGCCCTCTGCGTTTGCGCAAGCGGAGGCGCCGACGAACAACGATTTTACGCTGGATCTCTATCAGGGGCCGATCCTCGCCCCGAGCCGAGTCTTGGCGATGGGCGGAGCGTACACGGCCGTGGCGCAAGGGCTCGGGGCGTTCGCGGTCAACGCCGCGGCCCCTGGAGTGCGGCACAGTCATTCGACGAGCTGGGTCGAGATCGACGTTGACGCTTCGCTGTCGTTTCCGGCCTTGATCGGTGACAACGACGACTTCGACAACTCGGGCGGTCGCGACTCGGACTACCAGGGCTACGTCTACTTCGGCGGCGGTGTGAACGTGCAGGTCGGCGACCTTGGGGTCGGCGCGTTCGCCGATTTTCAGAGGTATTCGGTGTCGTTCGGGTCGGGTGGCGCGTCGACCACGGTGCTCATCGGTCGCTACCACGTCCTCGCCGCTTACCAGCTCTTCGGCGGGCAGGTCGTCCTCGGTGCCGGTGCGCGGGCTCACAGCCTCGGCGTCAGCGCCAGCGGCGATGCGCTCACGCCCGAGCTCGGGATGTTTGGAGTCGGCCCTGCGGCGGGGCTCGTCGTCAAGCCCGACTGGGCGCCGTTCCGACTCGGGCTCGGTTACCGACACGGGGTCGGCGGGTTGCTGCGCAGCGACGCGCGGACGACGCTCGGAGAGGACGGCGTTCGCCGCGCGGGCGGGCTCGTCGTGCCCGAGGATGTGCGTATGCCCTGGGAGGTGTCCGCCGGCGTCGCGGTGCAGGTCGGGCCGCGCCCACTGAACCCGCCTTGGCTCGACCCTCACGAGCGCGAGCAAGAGCTACTCGCGGCCCACGAGGAGCGGATCGCGGCGGCGCGTCGCCGCCGGGCGCTGCGGCTCGACGCGCTCCAGGCGGGCCACGAGCGGGACGCGCTCGCGCTCCAGCTCGCGGCGGAGCAAGCCGACGAGGAGCGTCGTCAGGCAGCGCGCCTCCTGCGCGACAAGAAGCGCCTCGAGGGAGAGCGTCGAGCGGTGCTCGGAAATTGGCCGCGAGAGTACCTGCTCGTGACGGCCGACCTCCTGGTCACGGGGCCTGCGGAGCGCGGGCTTGGTATGGAAGCGTTCCTCGGACAGCAAGCCCCGCTCGTCGCGTCTCCGTGCGTGGTGGTCGCCTCGGGGGAGACGGTCGTCGTCTCTCCGCGCGTCGGGCTCGAGATCGAGCCGGTGCCGGGCTGGATGCACACGCGGTTCGGGACCTACTACGAGCCCACGCGCTTCCGCTACGCGCCCGAGCCGTGCAACGACCGCGTCGGGCGGCAGCACTTCACGTTCGGGGCCGACGTCAAGGCCTTCAAGACGACCTGGTGGGGCCTCGCCGAAGAGGTCACCTACAAGGTTCAAGTCTACGGCGACCTTGCTACGAGGTACCAAAGCGTCGGCCTCGGCCTCGGGGTCTGGTACTGACGCGGCCTGCACCTTCGCGGGCGAATCGTCTATCATTCTGGCCGCGCCATGAAGAGTTGTCCGCACTGCAACCTCCTCTACCCGGACGACAGCACCTTCTGTTTCCTCGATGGTCAGACCCTGACCGCCAACGAAGATGCGCTCGTCGGCTGCACCCTCGACGGACTCGTGCGCCTTGAGTCGGCGCTCGCACGCACCGGCTGGGGGCGCATGTATCAGGGGAAGTTTCGCCTCCAGGCCCGTCCGGTCCTCGTGAAGCTCCTCGAGCTCGGCGCAGCCGTCGACGCATTCCCCGCGACGCTCGCGACGGCTCGCCGCTCGAGCCACCACAACGTCCTCCCGATCCTCTCCGCTCGACTCGCCGGTGGCGCGGCGGTGATCGTGCGACCTGTCGTCGAGGCGCACTCGCTCGCCGTCCTGATCGAGCGCGCACGGCTCGACGCGTCGCAGGCCGCTGGGCTGACGCTGCAGATCCTCGCGGGCCTCGGTCGCATTCACGACTTCGGCGGCGTTCACGGCAACCTGCGCCCGACGAACGCGCTGTATTGGGCAAACGGCCACCTCGATCTCATCGACGTCGGCTTCGGCCGCTCGCTCGTGCGTGAGCCCTGGGAGGACGCGCCCGACGCGCTCAGTGCCCAGCATTACCTCGCGCCCGAGCTCAACAACCATCAGCGCACGACGCGCGAGGCAGACGTCTACGCGGCGGGGGTGATCGCCTTCGAGCTCTTCACCGGCCGACGTCCGCTCCAGGCGACCGATGTCAAGGGGCTACGCGCGCAGCTAGGCGACGACGCGACGTACGACTCGCTCGCGCCCATGCTCGCCGGCTTGCCGGAGCCGCTCGCGCGCTGGACGTTGCAGCTCCTCCATCGCTCTCCGACGCAGCGTCCGGTCGACGGACAGCACGCGCGGGAGGGGCTGCTCCGAGCTTGCCGTGAGGCGAACGTTGCGCCGATGGTCGATCCGGGGCGACCCGAACTCGTTGCTCAGTACCCCATCGATCCCGGGATCGCGCGGTGGGAGCGGTACCGCGAGCTCTTCAGCCGAATGCTCGATGCGGGCTATCCCGGCGCGGTGCCCGAGCCGGTGCGTGCGGGCTTTGCCGCGATCGCCGAGCGCGTCGAGCGACTCGGCGCGGTCGCGAAGCGAGCGACCTTCGACCACGGCACCCTCGACGATGCCTTCGCTCGTGCCGTGACCGGGCGCGAGCGCTATGCCTCCCAGATCGACACGTCGACTGCAGGGGGCGACGCGATCCGCCAGGCGCTCGACGGCCACCGGGCCGAGGTCGAGGCGAAGGCCGAGCACGTCAAACCGTTTGCGGCGCGGGCCCTCGAGGCTCACCGCGAGGTCTTGCAGTGGGAGGGGCGCAGCGGCTTCGTCGAGCCGTACCAGGAGCTCGTCACCGCTTACCGTGAGCTCGCCGATCTCATCGGCACGTGGTGGGACGCGCGCCAAGAACAGCTCGCCGCCGAGCGCGCCGTCGACGTGGAGCGCGAGAAGTTGCTCGCGATCGAAGGCGAGGTCGAAGAGATCCGCAAGGCCCTCGAGGTCTATGAGTCGAACGTCGGGGCGGAGCTCGCCGCAAGCGAGGCGTCGCTCTGCGATCTTGGTCGCGAGGCCGATCGACTCGACATCGAACTGCTCGACGACGCCTCGCGCTTCACGGCGCCGCTCCGCAGCAAGCCCGAGCTCGGGCCGCTGTTCCGCGAGCTCACCACCCGCTGAACGCATGCGCTCGACGCCCGAGTCGCCGAGGTGACTTGACGGTTCGCAAGTCGTTGCGAGGGGGCACGAGCCCGACCGAGGGCGCCGATCGGGAGCGGCGCCACTCGGCGAAGCGAAGCTCGGCTCAGCGAGGCTTCTTCTTCACGATGAGGAACTGCACGCGGCGGTTCTGCCGCCGGTTCGCGTCGCTCGTGTTCGGCACGAGCGGCACCTCGTCGCCGAAGCCCTTGGGCGCGAGCCGCTCGAGCACGACGCCACGCTTCGTCAGGGCCTTCACCACCTCTTCGGAGCGCAGCTGCGAGAGCTTCTTGTTGGTGATCTTGTTCCCCTGATCGTCCGTGTGTCCTTGCACTTCGAGGACCAAGAGCTCCGGGTGATCGACCAGCACCTTGCCGATCGCATCGAGGATCGCATCCGACTCGCGGCGGATCGTCGAGCGGCCGAGGTCGAACTCGATCCGGTCGATGAACACGACCTCGGACTCGGTGATGCGAACCTTCGGGCAGCCGTTCTTCTTGGGATCGGGGCTCGGCTCGCCCGGGTCCTTCGGGCACGCGTCGTCGGGGTCGGCGATCTTGTCCGAGTCGCTGTCTTTCGGCAGCGGGCAACCGTTACGCTCGGGGAAGTCTTCCTGAGTGACGCCGGGCTCCTTCGGGCACACGTCGGCGGCGTCGACGATCCCGTCGCCGTCGGCGTCGGGGCAGCCGTTCTTGGTCGGGTCCTTGCTCGCGGTACCGGTGACCTCCGGGCAGAAGTCGACGGCGTCGAGGATGCCGTCCTGGTCGAGGTCCTCGACACGCTTGCAGCCGTTCTTCCACGGATCGGGGCTCGACGGGCCGGGCTCGCTCGGGCAAGCGTCGAGCGCGCCTACGATGCCGTCTCCGTCGAGGTCGAGCGGGGCCGCGCAGCCGTGCTGCGAGGGGTCGGCGCTCGGTGGTCCGGCGACGTCCGGGCAGGCGTCGTTGACGTCGAGGATGCCGTCGCCGTCGCGGTCCTTCGGTCGGTCATCCGCGAGCGGGCTGTACTCGAGCGAGAGCATCGCACGCGCCTGCGGCGTTCCGAGCCCGCCTGTGACACCGCTACCACCGGCGACGCTCGTGATGAATGCCTTGTGGAAGCGCCAACGCACGCTCCCGAGGACCTCGGCGTTGAACGTGTCGAGCGACGGGTCCTCGAGCAGCAGCGCTCCAAACGACTCGACGCCGAGCTGCCAGTTTCGACGTCCGCCGAGGAGCACCCCGAGGCCGGCGCTCCAGCGCATCGCGTCGTTCTGGACCACGTTCGCGAACACCTGGCGCCTTCGCACGTCGACGCCGCCGTCGACGTTCCAGATGAAGCGGCTCGCCGTGCCGCCGAGGCTCAGCTGGGCGAGCGAGCGAGCCTTGCCATTGCTCATGAACGACCCGCGCGTGTCATCGCCGATCGGCAGCCACGCATAGCCGCCGATCCCGAGCTGAAAAGGACCGCCGTTCCTTCCTGCCAGACGCACGCGCGTCCCGAGCCGGAGATCTCCCACCGCGCCGCCGCTCGGCGACGTGAACGTGGTGGTGCCGACGCTGGGGTCATCGCCGTTCTGGAAGGTGGCGAACGGAATGCTGACGTTGAGCCCGACGCGGTTGAAGAGCGCCAGCGTCGCGTTCGCGTGGACGAGCACCTGGTTTGACACCACGTCGCCGAGCTCGGTGGTCGTGTCGCCCTGCTTTCGAAGAAGCACGACCGGGCGATGCTGGTACTCCATCAAGAGCTTCGCGTGGAGCTCGACGCGGTCGCCCTGGACGCCGGGCGAGGCGACCCCGAAGAAGCGATCGCCTGCCCACGACGGGTTGAAGCGATCGAGCGCCTGCGCTTTGTCCGAGTCCTGAACGGCCTGCGCGCCCTGCGCGGCCGCGTCGACCGGGATCGCCGAGGTCGCGACGAGCGCCCCCGCGAGGGCTGCTACACGACGGCGACGGATCACCCCGAACACCGTCGCTGCCGCCACGACGAGGAAGCTCAGGCCGCCGCTGGAGCCGCCATCGTTCGGACGGACGGCGCAGGCCCAGCCGCCCTTCGCGATGAACTCAGACGAGTCGACGCACTGGCCGACCTCGGTCCCCTCCGAAGTGCAGAACTGCCCCTCGCCGCAGGTGGCGCCCCCCTCGGTGCGGCAGCCGTCCTCGCACTTGCTGGAGACGCACACGCGAGCATCGCTGTCTCCACCGCAGTGCGCGTCGGTCGTGCACTCGACGCACTGGCCGGGCTTGCCACCGACCGCGTCGCAGACGCCGCCGTTCGTGCAGTCCGCGTCGAGGAAGCAGCCCTTGTCGTCCGCTGCGTCGAGCGGGTCACGCTCGCTCGGGTCAACCTTGCCGTTGCGGTTCGTGTCCTCGTCACCGTCGAGCACGCCGCCCTCGTCGGTGTCGGCGCGCAGGCCAAGCGTCTGCGTCGACGGGTCCGCGTCCGGGGTGCAGTGGCTCTTCGTCTTGTTGGTCGCCTCGTTCTCGCAGTCCTTACCGCGCTCGGTCCCGTCGAAGAGGCCATCCTGGTCGGCGTCGAAGTCGTTGACGTTGCGGTAGCCGTCGCCGTCGTAGTCGTCCGACGGGTTCGCCTCCTCGCCGTCGACCACGCCGTCGTCATCGGTGTCGGCGTCGGTCGGGTTCGAGCCGAGGCGACCCTCGAGCGCGTCCGACAGACCATCACCGTCCGAATCGACGACCTCCGCGTCGTCCTCGCCGTTCAGCGGGTCGCGCTCTTGGCTGTCGACCTTGCCATTGAGGTTCGAGTCCTCGTTGCCGTCGCTCTGTCCGCCTCGGTCGGTGTCCGGATGAACCATCGAGGTGATGGTCGCCGGATCCTCGTCTGCGACGCAGTGCGGAGTGGGGGTCGTCAGCGTACCGGGCGCGTCGCACGCGGTGCCGCGCTCGGTTCCATCGAGGAGGCCATCGTTGTCGCTGTCGACGTCGAGCACGTCGACGAGGCCGTCGCGGTCACCGTCGTCGGAGGGGTTGGCCTCCGCGCCGTCGAGCACGCCGTCGTCGTCGGTGTCGGTGTCGTTCGAATCCGAGCCGAGCGTGCCCTCGAGGCCGTCGGAGAGGCCGTCGCCGTCGGTGTCCTTGGCTTCGGCGTCGTCCGCCACGGCGTTCGGGTCCGCTTCGCCCGCGTCGACCTTGCCGTCGAGGTTGGTGTCCTCCGAGCCGTCGAGCACGCCACCCTCGTCGGTGTCGGCGGCGAGCGGGTTGGTCTTCGTGGCCGGATCCGCGTCCGCGCGGCAGCGCTTGGCGAGCGGGTCCGTCCCACCGGCCGAGCAGTCCTTGCCAAGCTCGGTCCCGTCGAAGAGGCCGTCGTTGTCCGAGTCGGGGTCGAGGGCGTTGATGAGTCCGTCCTCGTCCGTGTCCTCGCCCCACTTTGAGCCTTCGTCGCTCGGGCCCTCGTCGCCGTCGACGACGCCGTCGTCGTCCGAGTCGGCGTCGCTCGGGTTCGTACCGGCGGCGGCTTCCTTCGCGTCGGTGATGCCGTCGCCGTCCGTGTCCGTTGGCATCGAGATCTGGGTGAACGTCACGGGGACGCTCTTCGTCGCGTCGAGCAGGTTCTCCGTGCTGGGCGCCGAGCTCGAGCCGGCGATGTCGACGCTGATCGACTGGCCGCTCGAGGAGGTCCCGGCCCATAGCCTCAGACCGTCGTCGAGCGAGATTTTTGTCAGGTTGAAGAACGCCGTGCGCGGAAAGGCTAAGTCGATGAAGTAGTCCGCGTTCCCGCCGATTTGGGTCGCGGCGAGCACGACGCGGATGTTCCCGGTGCCTGCGGTGTAGTCGAGCGACACACGATGAAGCTCGGTCTCGGCGGTGTCGTCGGGGCGCCCCAGGTTTTGCGGTGTCGTGTTCTGGGCGAGGATCATGGCCTTGTCGTTGGCCTTTCCGCTCGCCATCAGCGCAAACTCGTAGTTGTTGAAGAGCCCGTCGGTGTCGAACAAGAAGCCCCAGCCGAACGCGCTCAGCTCACCGCCCTGGGTGGGCTTGTCATTGACGCGCAGGCGGATGAAGAGCTCGTCCGCTCCGAGGTAGACGAAGGCCGCCGGCGCCACGTTGGTCCCAACGATGTCGCGGCCTCCGCCCGGGCTGTCGGCGCCATCCGAGAGCCCCCCCGCGACCGTCTTGACCGACACCCAGTCCGTGTCTGCCGGAAAGTTCGCGGCGAGCCCTCGCGACGGGATGACGAATCCGACGAGCGCCAGCGTTAGCGCGATGAGCGTGCGCAGGAAGGCGGGGACTCCGCTGAGGCCTCTCGAGCGTGACGCTGACGGGGTAGAACCAAAACCCGGGAAGAAAGGATTGCGCATGACTCGTTCTCGCTGCCGTCTGGGAGGGTCGCGGTCACGCGGCGATGCGCCGCGTGGCCTACCCCCATCGGGCCCCTACGACTACCAGATGGGCCCGCCGTTGAGAAGCCCACCGGGTCCGTCCGTTCAGTCCTGACGCCTTCGGGGCACGGCGCTGGCCGCGCGCGTCGTGCGTCTCGTCGCGAGCCGCTCAGCGACCCCGTCGAGCGCGAAGCGCGAGCCGCTCAGCGACCCCGTCGAGCGCGAAGTGCGAGCCGCTCAGCGACCCAGCGCGGCGCGGTAGAGCCAGCCCTGGCGCGAGCCCATCTTCACCTCGAACCAGTCCTTGCGGCTGCCGAGGATCTTCACGCGCGTCCCGCGGACGAGTCGGCCGACGTTCTTACCGGTCCGCGGCTCGTCGCGGAGGACGGCGGCGTCCCAGGCGATCGTCGCGATGTCGTCAGAGGCCGCCTCGGGGGTGGTCGGGGCGTCTTCCTCGGTGCGTGCGGTCGGTGCATCGCCGTGGGCCCTGAAGTGCAGGGGGAACTCGACGAGGTAGCGGTCGTGGTCGTGCGCGACCTTCTCAATCGACAGCTCGCGGACGTAGTCGGCGATGCAGGCGAGAACCCCGCTCACCGTCGAGGTGGGCAGCTCGCTCACCTTCCCGGGCTTTCCGTCGTCGCCGTCGGTCGCGGGGGAAGCGCTCCGCTTGCCCTTCTTGACCTGGATGCTCGTCTTCTTGCCGAAGTCGAGATCGAGCACAATTTGCAGATCACCCGTGAGCCCGAGGGCCGACGGGCACGCTCCGAGCTGGCGCAGAACGGGCACCACGGTCTTGTCAAGCTTCAGCGTACCGCAGCGCTCGCCGTCGAGCTTCTCCTTGCCGTGCCAACACGCGGAGATGGTGCCCCCGTCGACGAGCACCGCCTGCTTGGCCGCCGCGGGCGCAGCCTCGGTGGTCAGCTCTGGCGCGGAGCCCGACGTCGCGCTCCCCTCGGCGGGGGCCGCCTTCGACAGGGCCACCCCGCTCGAGGCGGTCTTTGCCTTCGCGGGGCCAGCCGTCGCGCTCGCGGCCGCCTGGGCGTCCTCGTCCTTCTTTAGGCCTGGCACGTTCGGGCCTAGGTGCTTGCCGGCGAGCACCGGCCACGCGAGCCCGACGACGAGACCGAGCGCCGCGAGCACCGCCACCATGCGATGAGAGCGCGGGTTCTCGGCTGGCGGGATGGTCACGCGCGGCTTCTGCCCGTTCGGCACGGTGTCGCTGTTACCACACTCTCTCGCGTCGCCGGAAATTGTCGGAGTCAGGGCGCGTCAAGGAGCGGTGACAGCCGGGCGAGCGACACCGCAAAGGTCGCGTCGAGATCGCCGCGCCGGACGAAGGCCGAGCGCGCCCCGCGCACGTCCGCGGTCGCACCGACGGTCAGCTCGAGGTTGGGCGCGCCCTCCCGCCGCGTGATGGTGACGCGCGCCTTCGGGGCGTCGAAGCCCTCATCCCTCGCGGCCCTGCCGAGCGTGACGACGCCCTCGGCGAGCAGCACTTCGAGCGCCTTGCCCACGGTCGTCGCGCGGGTGTCATTGGGGCTCGACGGGGTCGCGAGCGTCCAAGCGTCGCCTCGCCGCAGCACCTCGAGCCGGCGCTCGCCTACCGCAACGACGACCCGCTCGACCTCGGCCGCGTCGACGAGGAGCGCGCCGCGATCGAGCAGCCACTCGCGCCCCATCGCGACGAGCGGTCGCGGGGCGACGAACACCGCGCTCGAGCCCTCGAGGGTCGCGAAGTAGCCACCGTCGGTCTCGGCCCCGAGCAGGAGTTTGTGCGTGCGCCTCGGCTCCTTCGAATCGTCGGGCGAGGTGTTCCCGTGCGTGTCTGGCACCGCGACGGTGAGCGCGAGCATGCAGGCGGGTGTGTCGAGCCCGTGTCGCGGCTCTCGACGCTCGGCGTCCCAGCGCACGGCGGTGAGGGTGCGGAGGGCCTCGGCGAGCTCGCTCGCGGCGGTCAGGTCGGCGCGAAGCGCGGTCTCGGGCGCCACGCGCGTGAAGGCTCCCTTCCCGTCGCGGGTGAGCTCCTGGCGCTTGCCGCCGCAGTCTAGGGCGAGGCCCCTCACGTGCTTCATCGGGACATCGAGGAGGACGGGCGGCCTGAGCGCGCTCGGCGCTGGGAGGAAGGCCGCCGCGGCCGCGGTCGCGAGGCGCAAGACCACGCCGTCGGTCTTTCGTCGCAGGTGCACCGCGCCGTCGCGCTCGCGCCCGACCTCGAGCTCTTCCACGTGCTCGGGTGCGCTCGGTCCACCGGCGCGGTCGGGGAGGCCGACGACCCGCAGCCGAGCCTGCGGCGGCTCGAGCCCGAGCTCCTTCGCATCGGCCTCGGAGACGAGCTCGCCCTCCGCGCTCGCGAGCCGCGCGAGCAGGGCGTTGCCGACGTTCGCGTCGAGCTGGGCCTCGTCGGGCTTGCGGAGGTGCCAGCCTTCGCCACGGCGCGCAAGCTCGACGACCGCCGAGTCGTCCGATAACTTGATTTCCGTCACATCGGCTTCGGGCAGGCCAAGGGCGTAGCTGTCGGCGAAGCGCGACGCCGGGACGCGCAGCGCCTCGACGAGCCTCGCCTCGACGCAGGCCGCAACCGGATCCGGCTCGAGCCGTCGCACGAGCGCGCCTCCCTCGCACGCGCCCCCGAGCTCGAGCACCGCGCGCGGTCGCTTGGCATCGCGGGGCACGACCCGCAGGATCGTCGCATCGGGCGCGCGCCCTGGGTCGTCGAGGAACCGAGCCGCCTCGAGCTTGGCGAGCGTCGTGGCCCAGGCGTCGATGGTGCGGAAGCTCGCACGGGACGGTACTGCGCCTGCGGCCTCGACCACGAGATCGATGGTGGTTCGACCGCCGGTCCCCGCGCGGCGCAGGGTGAAGCGGCCGGCGGGCCCGTCGAGCTCGTAGCGCTCGACGTCGCTCGTGAGGTACGGCGAGAGCTGCTTCGAACGTAGCGTCCGCGGCTCTTCCTCGAGGGCCTTCACGAGCGCGGGCTTCAGCACGTACGCCGCCTTCGGTCGCGCGCCGCCTTCGACCTCGGCGTAACGCGCACCCTCCGGGCTCGGGGCCACCGCGCCGACGCGCAGGGTGTACGAGAGCTTGCCCATCGCGACGGTGACCACGAGGTGCGGCGCCTCGAGCCCGAGCGTCTTGGGGTCGACGCCGTCGGCGCGTCGCTCAAAGCCGGCGTACTCGAGCGTGAGGAGGAAGTCGTCGACCTCTTGGTCGTCGGCGAGCCGCTCGACGTCGCCCTCGCGGAGACGGTAGCTGCGGTCGCCGTCGGCGTCGGCCACGCTGACGATCTCCACGCGCCCCGCAGCTCCGTCGACGACGACGCGGCTCACGTCCTCGGGGCGCCACGCGTCGAAGAGCTGTAGCTTTCGGCCGGTCGCCTCGTCGGTGGTCACGCGGCCGCGATCCCACAGCGCGACGAGCGCGAGCACCGCCGCGACGAGCACGAGCCCGAGGGTGACGCGGTGGCGCTTCCAGGTCCGCGTCATGACGCGTCCTCCTCGCGCGGCTCGGTCTTCGCCTGCGGCTCGGTCTTCGCCTGCGGCTCGGTCTTCGCCTGCGGCTCGGTCTTCGCCTGCGGCTCGGTCTTCGCCTGCGGCTCGGTCTTCGCCTGCGGCTCGGTCTTCGCCTG
>Ga0194129_10003044_pt1 | contig 23889 bp, 20 predicted proteins | sample TA2KigCa35mmetaG_FD_150862 | JGI IMG/M metagenome (GOLD analysis project Ga0194129, IMG submission 150862) | Freshwater microbial communities from Lake Tanganyika, Tanzania - TA2015038 Kigoma Deep Cast 35m | ecosystem: Environmental > Aquatic > Freshwater > Lake | place: Tanzania: Lake...
CCTTGCAACCAAAGGATTTTCTCAGCGGCAAATCTCTAGTCAATAAGAAAGGACACCCATGTCACGCCCGGTAGGAATCGATTTAGGAACGACCAACTCTGTGGTTTCTGTGCTCGAAGGTGGCGAGCCGAACGTCATTGCGAACTCTGAGGGTTCGCGCACTACCCCGTCCATCGTTGCTTTCGCCAAAAACGGCGAGGTGCTAGTTGGTGAGGTCGCCAAGCGTCAGGCGGTAACCAACCCTGAGCGCACGATTCGATCGGTAAAGCGCCACATGGGCACCGGTTGGGAAATCGAGATCGACGACAAGCCTTACACCGCGCAAGAGATCAGCGCGAGAATTTTGCAGAAGCTAAAGCGTGACGCTGAGGCCTACTTGGGTGAATCAGTCAGCGACGCCGTCATCACCGTGCCTGCTTACTTCAACGATGCCCAGCGACAAGCCACCAAAGAAGCTGGCGAAATCGCGGGCTTCAACGTGCTTCGCATCATCAATGAACCAACGGCTGCAGCTCTTGCTTACGGCTTAGACAAAGCCGAAAAAGAACAGCTCATCTTGGTTTATGACTTAGGTGGTGGAACATTCGATGTTTCGCTGCTTGAAATCGGCGAGGGTGTCGTCGAGGTCAAGGCCACCGCTGGCGATAACAAACTTGGTGGTGACGACTGGGATCAAGCAATCGTTGACTACCTGGTTACCAACTTCAAAAACAAGTCGGGCATTGATCTTTCGAAAGACAAGATGGCCATGCAACGTTTACAAGAAGCTGCCGAGAAGGCAAAGATCGAGCTCTCAAGCTCGGCAAACGCCACCATCAACTTGCCTTACATCACTGCTTCAAATGAGGGCCCAATTCATCTTGAAGACACGATCTCGCGCGCACAGTTCGAGCAAATGACTTCGAGTCTGTTAGAGCGAACGCGTAAACCTGTCGAGCAGGTAATCGCAGATGCTGGCATCAAGAAAGAACAAATCAGCCAAGTTCTCTTGGTTGGTGGTTCAACTCGCATGCCTCAGGTAACCGAACTTGTGAAGTCCCTAACCGGTAAAGAGGCGAGTAAGAACGTCAACCCGGACGAAGTGGTTTCGGTTGGTGCTGCCCTGCAAGCTGGTGTGCTAAAAGGCGAAGTCAAAGACGTATTGCTACTTGACGTCACACCACTTTCTTTGGGAATCGAGACCAAGGGTGGGGTAATGACGAAGTTGATCGAGCGCAACACGACTATTCCGACGAAGCGTTCAGAGACCTTCACGACTGCTGATGACAACCAACCTTCAGTGCTCGTCCAGGTTTATCAAGGCGAGCGTGAAATGGCGATGTATAACAAGAAGCTCGGCACCTTTGAATTGACGGGCTTGCCCCCGGCACCACGTGGCGTGCCGCAAATCGAAGTCACTTTTGACATCGACGCGAACGGCATCGTCCACGTTTCTGCTAAGGACACCGCAACGGGCAAAGAGCAATCGATGACGATCACCGGTGGCTCTGGCCTAAGCAAAGAAGAAATCGATCGCATGATGAAAGATGCCGAGTCACACGCCGAAGATGACCGCAAGCGCCGTGCGGTGGCAGAAGCGCGAAACAGCGGTGAATCGGTGATGTATCAAGCCGAGAAGTTCTTGAAAGAGAACGAAGGCAAGATCCCTGAAGAGGGTCGCTCAAATGTCGAAGGCCCCATCAACGAACTCAAGAAAGCACTCGAAGGCGAAGACCCAGAGGCGATCTCTGCAGCCGCTGGCAAAGTGACTGAAGCGACACAAGCGTTGGGTGCTGCCATGTACGCAGAGCAGCAAGCTGCCGGTGGCTCTGCTGGCGCAAGCGCTGGCGAAGACTCTGGCGCAAGTGCAACTGGTTCGAACAATGAAGACGTCGTTGAGGCTGAGATCGTTGATGAGGGCGATGGCAAGTGAGTCAGGGGCGCTCGTCCGCACCTGAAGAAGAGCCCGCAGAACCTGCGGTTCGCATAGTCGATCGCAGGCGGGTCGACCCTGAAACTGGTGAGACCAGACCCGACGCACCAACGCCTGCCGCTTCGTCCAATTTAAAGAAGGACGGGGGCAGCGCAGACTCGAATCAAGTTGCTGAATTGACTGCAGACTTGCAGCGCATCACGGCTGAGTACGCGAACTATCGAAAGCGTGTCGAACGCGATCGTGAATCGATGAAAGAGCAACAAATCGCACAGATTGCTACGCGCTTGTTGCCAGCGTTAGATGACATCGAGCGCGCACGCGAACACGGTGATCTAACCGGTGCATTTGCAACGGTGGCTGATGAATTACTTGCAGCCCTGCGCGCGCTTGGCTTAGAGACTTACGGCGCCGTTAATGAGCCATTTGACCCGAACCTTCATGAGGCTCTGCAAGTTAGAAATGATGTTGCCGCTTCGGCACCGACGGTGGTCGAAGTGGTTCAGCCCGGTTACCGAATTGGCGAACGTGTCATACGCCCCACTCGTGTGGTCGTGGCCCAGCCTGAGTCATCGAATGAGGTGCAGCAAGAGAGCGTCGTTGCACCCGAGTGAGTACGAAAGATTGGCTCGAGAAGGACTACTACTCGATTCTTGGCGTGCCCTCAAGTGTGGATGCAACAACGCTAAAGAAGACTTATCGAAAGCTAGCTAGAGCCCATCACCCAGACGCGAATAAGGGCGACCCGGCGTCAGAGGCTCGCTTCAAAGAAGTTTCTGAAGCCTACGACGTTTTATCTGACCCAAAAACGCGCGCCGAGTACGACCAAGTTCGCGCCTATGTAGCAAGTGGCGGCGCACCGCCGGGTGCTGGTTTTGGCGGCGGTGGCCCAGGTTTTGGTGGCGAGGGTCTGCGAATAAATCTTGAAGATTTGCTGCGCAATGCTGATGGTGGTGAGTTCAGACTTAGCGATTTATTTGGCGCGGCATTTGGCGGCGGGGATTTTCAGGACCGGGGCAGCGCGGGGTTTCCGGGTGGTGATTTCGGCGGCGGTCGATTTAGTGGTTTCGGTGGTGGCGGGCGCGCACCGCGCGCTCGACGTGGCGCAGATACCCAAGCCAAAGTCAAACTTTCTTTCGATGAAGCATGGTCTGGCACGACTCTGCAACTTCGAGTCAACAATCAATCCGTTAAGGCAAAAGTTCCCGCTGGTGTGCGAAATAACGCGCTGATAAAACTAAAAGGCAAAGGTCAACCTGGTGCCAATGGTGGCCCGTCAGGTGATTTGTTGATAACCGTTGAAGTAGAGCCAGACAGCGTCTTTGCACGCGATGGTGATGACGTGCGCGTGAACCTGCCGGTTCGTTTTGACGAAGCTGCTCTTGGCGGCGAAGTTGTCGTACCTGTGCCCAGTGGTGGCACCGTCACGTTGAAGTTGCCGCCAAACACCCAAAACGGCCGCACATTCAGAGTGCGCGGCAAAGGTGCGCCCAAGCGGGCCGGTGGTAATGGCGACTTGCTAGCGACCGTCGAAGTCGCGGTGCCCCAGAAACTCTCTGATTCTGAGCGAAAGGCAATCGAGGACTACGCCTCTGCTGCCGCCAAAGAGAACCCTCGAGAGCAGTTACTAGCCTCGGCCGCGAATCGAAAAAGAAGTGAGGGCTAGCAGCTAGATGGACTACACCACAAAGACTCAGCAAGCGCTTTCTACTGCTGTTCAGAAGGCCGCAGCCGATGGCAACCCGCAAGTTGAGCCCGCGCATCTTTTGAAGGCGTTACTTGATCAAGGCGAAGAGACGATTCCCTGGGCACTACTGCAGTCACTAAAGGTTGATGTCGGCGAGCTTCGCGCAGGTAATGAAAAAGACCTGGCTGGTCTACCGAAAGCTCAAGGCAGCACAGTTGGCAACCCACAACTTTCACGCGCTATGTATGCCGTTTTGCAGACCGCGCAAGACCTCGCGCAAAAGCGCGGTGACGAATACTTGTCTACCGAAAGTCTTTTGATCGGTCTTGCCAAAGACGGTGGGGCGACGGCAACACTGCTTTCTAAACTTGGCGCGACACCAGAAAATTTGACGGATGCGCTTGGCCGAGTGTTGGGTGGTAGACGAGTGACGAACGCTGAACCTGAAGGCACCTTCGAGGCGCTTAAGAAATATGGCGTCGACCTAACGCAGCGTGCCGAAGAAGGAAGTCTCGACCCAGTGATCGGGCGCGATCAAGAAATTCGCCGCGTCGTGCAGGTACTTTCTCGCAGAACGAAGAACAACCCCGTCCTCATTGGTGAACCTGGCGTTGGTAAGACGGCCGTCGTCGAGGGTTTGGCTCAAAGAATCATCGCGGGCGATGTGCCCGACAATCTAAAAGGTAAGCGCTTAATCGCACTAGATCTTGGGTCAATGGTTGCCGGTGCGAAATATCGCGGTGAGTTCGAAGAGCGCTTAAAAGCCGTGCTTGAAGAAATCAAAGAGAGCGAAGGGCAGATCATCACCTTCATAGATGAGATGCACACCGTGGTCGGTGCGGGTGCAACTGGTGAAGGCGCGATGGACGCCGGGAACATGCTCAAGCCCATGTTGGCTCGAGGTGAGCTGCGCATGGTCGGTGCTACCACGCTCGATGAGTTCCGTGATCACATCGAAAAAGACCCAGCCCTTGAGCGACGCTTTCAACAAGTCCTGGTAGGCGAACCTTCGGTAGAAGACACCATCACGATCTTGCGTGGCTTGAAAGAAAAGTACGAAGCACATCACCAAGTAACCATCAGTGACTCTGCGCTCGTTGCGGCGGCAACGTTGTCTGACAGATACATCACTGGGCGCTTTTTGCCTGATAAAGCAATAGACCTAGTGGACGAGTCTGCGTCGCGTCTTCGTATGGAAATCGATTCAAGCCCCGAAGAAATAGATGTTTTGCAGCGACAAGTCGATCGTCTTTTGATGGAAGAAATCGCCCTTCGCAACGAAAAAGACGACGCTTCGGTCGAGCGACTAAAGCAATTACGCAAAGACTTGAAAGAGAAACAAGAACAACTAGATGAACTAAAGAAAAGGTGGGAGGTCGAGCGAACCGCCCTAGACAAAGTTGGCGCACTCACAAAAGAAATTGACCAAACCCGCGGTGAAGTTGAGCGCGCTCAGCGCGAAGGCGATCTCGAGAAGGCTGCTCGATTGATGTATGGGCGAATGGCCGAGCTTGAGAAACAGCTTTCGAGCGCGCGCGAGTCAGCGAATGCAACTTCTGGCATGGTGCAAGAAGAGGTCGGCCCAGATGACATCGCACAGGTGGTTTCGGCCTGGACAGGAATCCCCGTAGGCAAATTGCTCGAGGGCGAATCGCAGAAGCTGCTTGATCTTGAAACTGTTTTGGGCGAACGGGTCGTGGGGCAACCTGAGCCAGTTCGAACGGTGTCTGATGCAATTAGGCGGGCACGCGCTGGTATCTCAGACCCAAATCGGCCAACCGGTTCTTTCTTGTTTTTAGGCCCGACCGGTGTTGGCAAGACCGAGTTGGCAAAGACCTTGGCTGAGTTCTTGTTTGATGACGAGCGAGCGATGGTGCGCATCGACATGAGTGAATACGGTGAAAAGCACAGCGTCTCTCGTCTGGTGGGGGCCCCGCCAGGTTATGTCGGCTACGACGAGGGCGGGCAGTTAACTGAAGCAGTACGTCGGCGCCCGTATAGCGTGATTTTGTTAGACGAAGTCGAAAAAGCGCACCCAGAAGTTTTCGACATTTTGTTGCAAGTCCTAGATGACGGACGGTTAACTGACGGGCAGGGGCGCACCGTTGATTTTCGTAACGTGATTTTGATTCTTACTTCGAACCTTGGCTCGCAATTCCTAGTAGACCAAGATCTCGACTGGGACAAAAAGACTGAAGCGGTGATGAACGTGGTGCGCAATACCTTTAGGCCGGAATTCTTGAATCGACTCGATGACACAGTGATGTTCCATCCGCTGGGTAAAGAGCAACTCAAAGAAATCGTTGACATACAACTTGACAATCTTGGTGCTCGACTCGCTAATCGTCGCCTCACTCTCGATGTGAGCAACGACGCGAAGGACTGGTTAGTCGATCACGGTTATGAGCCTGCTTATGGTGCTCGTCCGCTTCGACGCTTGATTCAAACCGCTGTTGGTGACCCACTAGCACGTGAACTACTAAGTGGTGAGGTGTCAGACGGCGACACGGTGAAAGTCACTTCTGCAGCAAATGGTGAGGGTTTATTGATTTCGGCGGGTCGCTAACTCAACTTTTACCTGCTGAGGTCACCTTTCTCAGGTAACGTGCTAAAGGTGTCGATTATTCGAGGCCGCTATTTCTTGCCGGCACTTAGCTTGGTGCTTCTTTTGGTTGTGGTGCTGATTGCTTCAGCCGTGGCGGCGCCGAAGGCTGATCCGATTCCATTAGATCGGCTGCCTGTCTTGATTACTAGCACGTCAGGCGATGGTCGCCTGCGCGACGTTCAAGTCGTCTCTGCGAACGTTGACAGAGATCGCTGGCTGACTGAACTACCCGTTGACCCCGGTGTTCTCTTGGCTAACAACCCAGCGGTAAGCGACTCAGGGTCGTTCATGTTGGTTCCTTCGCAGGGCAGAAGCCATGGCTTGTGGTTGACATCGGGTAAGAAAGCCAAATTGGTCGATATGTCGCATCTGGGTTGGCCAGCGGCTGTTGGTGTTGCTGATGCCTTCATCTGGCCGGTTGATCCCGCGGTTGGCGATGGCAGAGCTCAAGTCCAGTTTCTCTATTTTGATGCGGCTACTGGCACCAAGACGCCTTTGAGCGGTTCATTGATTGACGACGTCGAATGGGTCAGGGGTGCTGCGCTCTCACCCGATAAAAGGTGGTTGCTTGCGTTGGTTCAGCGGGCCAGTGCTCGGGGCAAGACTGACGCCGTCCTCATTGACTTAACGGGTTCGAATGCTGCTAGAACCATTTCAAGTAGTTCGAACAGGGCCGATCTAGTCGGGCCAGTTTCGTTTGCTCCAGATGGGTCGGTCGTAACTTTCGTGGTGGAAGAACCTGAAAACAAGGCAAAGAACGGCAAGAGGGTTTCGCAAGTCTTCTTCGACGTAAATGCAGCGTCTGAGTTGGCTCGATGGCCCGGCGCTTACTCGGCCAGTTGGTGGAACGGGCGCATTTGGGCTCTGCGCCCAGGTGAGAAGAAGAACACTGAGTTGATATCGGCGGTATCTCCTTCTGAAACTCCGAATGCGGTTAAGTCGCTAAAGCAAGATCTCGGCGATGTGCGCTTCATAAGTAATGCACCCTCAGAAATAAAAGACTGGCCCAAGAGTTTGGCGACTGTTTCATTTAAAGCCAACCCTTTGGTAGTTGCCCTGGGTGGCCTTGTCACATTCGAGGGGTCGGCGAATTCGCGAGAGGTGCCAACACATCCGGTAAATGCCACCACGGCTGGCTGGCTACAAAGCAAAGGTGCTGACGGCAAGTGGCAGAACTTGCGTTACGAGAATGAGGGACGGGTAACTATCGCCGTCAATGCCACCGGCGAGTACCGGTGGTGTTCTCGTATTGATTTTGTATTGCGCGACGAGTGCTCTAGCCCTGTGACGGTGACCCTCAACTAGCAGTTTGACCTTAATTGCGCTCACGTGTGTGACTCTGTGATGGTTTAGAGGTAATTGCGAACGGGTAATTGATGCCACGCTGAGAGTCACTTCAGTGTCTCACGGCTTCTTTGTGTCATGTGCGTCGGTGTCTCATGAGAAATCACTTAGCGAAAGGGATGTCTCATGGGCGTTCGAGTTGTTCTAGGCACGTGTGCTGTGGTGCTGCTGGCGAGTTTCTTGTCGACGCCAGCGAGTGCTAGCACGGTGGTCGTGCAAGTGACGTCTATTGAGTCAGTTGCCAACCCTGTGGTGGTCGGTGAAACTTTGACTTTGACGCTGGCTATCAATGTTCCTGTTGGCATGACGTGGTCTCCCACTGGCTCTGTCGCTGTTTACTGCCCCACCAGCGCCGTCACTATTTCCGGTGGCTTGTCTTCGTGCAGTTCTGGTGCTCTTAACGCAGTCTTTACTGGCGATTCCACGGCACTGACCCCTGGTGATCATGACGTCAATCTCGCCATAAGTGTTAGTTCAGAGCCCGCAGGCCTGACATTGGTTTCAATTTCCTTACCAAAGGCGTTCTCAACTTCAACCACGGCGGCTCTGCTTTACCGGCGCGGAGGTGCCTTCGGTTATCGAGGCAGCCTGGTGACGGTTTATCCCACTCCGAGCATGACTCTGGGCGACACCGAAGTTGTTGCGGCGCCGGTTGAACCCGAGCCTGACCCTGAACCAACGCCGACGCCAACTCCCGAGCCAGCACCTGCACCCGCGCCGATTGCTGATCCGGCACCTGCGCCGGCGCCAAGTCCTGTACCAGCACCTGCGCCAGCAACGTCATCACCGGCGCTGCCAGAACCCGCCCCGCCGGTCAGCGAACCAACAACGCAAATTGAAAATGTTGGCCTCGCTGCTGAGCCAGCAAGCACCAGCGTTCGCTTCATTAAGTGGTCGACACCGATTTCTTGGCAATCAATCAACGGTTTCACCTTGCGAAACAGAATGCTTAAAAGCGTTCGACCCGGCGCCACCCTGCAGAGTGAACTCGTTGGTGAGCGAATAGCGATCCAATATCTTTCGGGCCCAAAGCAAGGTCGTTTTCATGTGTACGCCGACGACGTTCTGCTTAGCCGCATTAACGCTTATTCAGCGACCAACCCAGGTGACCTCAGAATTATCGAGTTGCCACTTGGCTCTTCAAACCTAACCAAAATCGTGCTATCGACGGTTGCGAGCAAAAATCGCGCAGCTACAACCTCTATTCGCTCGCTCAGAGTTATGACTCAGTCAAGCCCTAAATCAGAAAGTGAGAGCGCGGCTCGATAATCAAGGCCAGCTGATTCAACCGCCGCTCGCGCACCGCGGTCGACGATGACAGCAACCCCAACGACAGTGGCACCTGCGGCTCGCATTGCTTCAACTGCAGTGAGAACACTGCCGCCAGTCGTGGATGTGTCTTCAACCGCGACGACCCGCTTGCCTTTGACACTTGGCCCTTCAACTTGTTTTTGAAGGCCGTGAGTTTTTGCATTCTTGCGAACAATTGCCCCGCTCATTGGCAACCGGCCCCCCGCACTTGCGTGCACCATGGCACTGACTACTGGGTCGGCACCCAGGGTTAATCCGCCAGCCATCTCGGGTTGCCAGTCGGCAACTAGTTCACACATGACTTGCCCGATAAGTGGCGCAACTTCGACATCGAGAGTGACCCGCCTTAAGTCAACGTAAAAGTCGGCCTCTTGCCCAGATGAAAGTGTGACCTTTTCAAAAACGACTGCTTTTTCTTTGATCAAACCTGCGAGACGCTGTAGGTCATCTGACAACTGAGGTGAAGTGCTCATTGGCGGCAGCCTAAGGTCGCCGTTGTGTCTGAAGACGAGCGCGAAATAGGGGTGGGGCCGCTACCCAAACCGTGGCCTAACGACCAGCGGCTCGACCCGGAATTACTTGCCAATGGCGATCAAAGAAATGTCATCGATGCCTACAGATATTGGTCTGTTGAGGCGATCAAGACTGATCTCGATCTGCGTAGGCACTCATTTCATGTCGCGATTGAAAACTGGGTTAACGACAACAACATCGGGTCAGTGGTGAGAACGGCAAACGCCTTTTTAGCAAAAGAGGTTCATTTCATTGGTAGAAAACGATGGAACCGACGCGGTGCCATGGGAACAGAGCTCTATCAACATCTGCGACATCACGAAGGTCTATCGGAATTCCTAAGTTGGGTGCAAGAAACTGGTCTTGAAGTCATCGGCATAGATAACGCACTCGAGGCCACCCCGCTAGAAACAGCTGTACTGCCTAGGGACTGTGTTCTTCTGTTCGGTCAAGAAGGTGCTGGGTTAAGCGCACCCGCACAAGAGATTTGCACCGCCGTTCTCTCAATTGCGCAATTTGGTTCGACACGTTCAATCAATGCGGGTGCTGCTGCTGCAATCGCGATGCACACATGGGTGCGTGAACATGGTCTATGACGTCGTAGTAGTTGGCGGCGGCATAACTGCTGCTTCTTTTGTTTCACGGTTAAACGCTCTTAAGCCAGAGCTAAAAATTTTGGTGCTGGATAAAGCGATGCGCCCAGGCGGTCGATTAGGCGCTCGAACACTAGATCTATCTACTGGTGTTCACGAAGTCGACATTGGGGCCGCGTACTTAACCGCCTCGAGTGAAGAGTTTCGAACTCAAGTCGCTCAGTGGTTAAGTCGTGGCCTACTGCGCGAATGGACCGAATCGCTTTGGGTATTTGACGGTGCCAAGCGAAGTGAATCAGCTAAGGGGCCCATGCGATATGCGGCTAAAGACGGGCTTCGAAGTTTGGTCGCTGATTATTTTTCTAAGTTTGCTGCAGACTCCCCCGGAAGGATTGAATATCGGCTTCAAACGGCGATAAAAAGTTTGGACGCGCTTGAAGGCTTCGGTGCGCAAGCCATGGTTTTTGCGTGCCCGGTTCAGCAAGCACTTCGCGTCATTGATACCGCCCAGCCGCCTCGCATTTCACACCAACAGCGAGCAGAACTTGAGCAGTTTAAGTCGAAGCCGGTCATTGCCGCTTGGGCGTCATTTGCAGAAGTTAGTTGGCCTGACTTTCGTGCAGCGTTCGTGAATCAGAACAAGACCCTTTCGCTAATCGCAGACGACGGATCTCGTCGCGGCGATGGCGCCCCCGTCCTAGTTGTTCATAGCTCTCATGAATTCGCCGAAGAACATCAAATTGCAGAGGGCACCGCGCTTGAGCTAATAGGCGAAGCCCTAAAGCTTTTAGACGTTCGCGCCGAACCAATCATCATTGGTCAACACAGATGGGGGTTAGCGCAACCAAGCACCACAAGTGACTCGCCGTTTTGGTTTGACGATCATCGCCTGGCGATTTGCGGCGACGAGTGGGGTGGCCCGAGCAAAGTAGAAACAGCCTGGCTATCTGGTGCTCGATTAGCGGATTTCATCGCGCAATCTAAATTCGCCTAGCGAGTAATCTTTGACCAGTGCCCGCAGTCGTGATTGTCGGCGCCCAATGGGGCGATGAAGGTAAGGGCAAAGTCACCGATCTAATTGGTGAATCTGTTGACTTCGTAGTTCGTTATCAGGGCGGCAACAACGCAGGGCACACCGTGGTTGTAAATACCCCGTCTGGTGAAGACAAATATGCGTTGCACCTTTTACCGACCGGCATTCTTTCGCCGAACGTGACGCCGGTTATTGGCAACGGAGTAGTAGTTGACCCGAGAGTGCTTTTGGAAGAAATCGCCGGTCTTAACGAGCGAGGTGTAGATACCTCGCGTTTGCTGCTAAGTGCTGACGCTCACTTGATAGCGCCTTACCACGTTGAACTAGATAAGACGATCGAGCGCTTTCTGGGTAATTCAAAGATCGGCACAACCGGTAGGGGTATTGGCCCCGCGTATTCAGACAAGGTGGGCCGAGTTGGTTTGCGAATTCAAGATCTCTATGACCCCTCGATTCTTTTGCAGAAAATCGAGAGCTCACTGCAAGTTAAAAATGAGCTGTTGACAAAGGTTTATAACCGAAGAAGTTTTGATGCGAAGACTGTGGCAGACGAACTTCTTGCTTACGCCGAGCCCTTGAAGCCTTATTTAGCTGATACGTCAAAGATATTGAACGACGCACTTGATGAAAACAAGGTGGTGGTGCTCGAAGGCGGCCAAGGCACTTTGTTAGATGTTGATCACGGCACTTACCCGTTCGTCACGTCTTCGAATCCGACGGCTGGTGGTGCGTGTATTGGTTCAGGCATAGGCCCAACTCGAATTTCTTCAGTGGTCGGTATCGCCAAGGCCTACGTGACGCGTGTGGGGCAGGGGCCCTTCCCCACCGAACTAGATGACGAAATTGGTCAGCGGATTCGAGAAATCGGTGCAGAGCGCGGCACGACCACCGGGCGTGATCGCCGAACTGGCTGGTACGACGCGGTAATCGCGAGATATGCAAGCCGCATCAATGGGTTGACCGACTTGGTGCTGACAAAACTCGATGTGCTTACCGGCTTTGATCAAATTGGCGTGGCAGTGGCTTACGAGATAGACGGACGCAAAGTCTCTGATATGCCTATAACGCAAACTGAGTTTCATCACGCTAAACCGATTTATGAGTACTTACCAGGTTGGCAACAAGATATTTCAGGTGCTAGGTCTCTAAGCGACTTGCCTGAGAACGCGAGAAACTATGTGCGATTTCTTGAAGAGATCTCGAACGTGCGAATTAGCGCAATCGGGGTGGGGCCTGCTCGCGATTCAATAATTCGGATTAATTCGTTTAGTTGAAAGTCGTGGTGGTGGGTTCTGGCGCCCGCGAGCACGCCTTAATTAAGAAGTTCAAGTCTGAATCAGAGGTATCTGAAGTCTTTGCAGTTGGTGAAAACGCAGGCATTGCTGCCGATGCAGAGGTTCTTGCTAGCGACTTCACCAATATAAAAGAAACAGTCATCTCGATTTCAAAAGCGCGACCTGACCTTGTGGTGGTAGGGCCAGAAGCTCCGCTAGTAGCAGGTTTAGTAGACAGCCTCGCCAACGCAGGTGTTCGCACGTTTGGCCCATCGGCAAAAGCGGCAGAACTTGAATCTAGTAAGGCGTTTGCAAAGTCGGTAATGCACTCTGCTGGTGTCGCTACAGCTCTAGCGAGTAGATGCACAGATCTTGATGAAGCCAAGCAAGCACTTCTTACGCGCAAACCCCCGTACGTCGTCAAAGATGACGCGCTGGCATCAGGTAAAGGTGTAGTCGTGACAGAAGATGAAAGGCAAGCGTTGGCTCACGCAAAAGAGGTTCTGCTTGGTTCAGGCTGTGTCTTGGTAGAAGATTTTCTACCCGGCAAAGAAGCGTCGTTGTTTTTTATTTGCGACGGCGAGAGTGCGTTGCCTTTGATACCAGCAAGAGACCACAAGCGATTACTCGACGGTGATCTTGGCCCGAACACCGGCGGGATGGGTGCCTATGCACCACTACCTGATTTCACCAGCGCCGATGCGTCTCGGCTTATCGAAGAGGTTGCTCACCCAATTTTGGGTGAGATGAATAAGCGAGGGGTTGCCTTTAAGGGGTTGCTCTATGCCGGGCTGATGTTGGACGGGGGCTCAGCGCGCATCGTTGAGTTCAATGTGCGCTTTGGCGACCCTGAGACTCAGTCAGTCTTGCCCCTGATGAGCTCGTCACTGGCGAACTTGTTAGTTGCAGCTGCAGATGGCGATTTGACTTCTGTTAACGCACCGCAATGGTCAGACGCTGCTGCTGTCACCGTGGTTTTGGCCGCAGATGGTTACCCAAGTTCACCTAAAGCCGGTGCCCAAATCTCTGGACTCGTCGAGGCCGCAACCGTGCCCAATGTCATCGTCACCCATGCTGGCACGACAAATGTGAATGCACCCAGGGTCAATGGCGGTCGCGTCCTTTCGATCACTGCCACAGGTGAGAGTGCTGAGCGCGCACGTGATAGCGCATATCGCGCGGTGTCGAAGATCAAATTTGAAGGAATGCAATATCGAGGCGATATCGCCAAGGTATGAAGGTTCAAGTGAGTAAATCGACTGAGACAATCGCGCAGTGACGACACCTAATCTGCTAGCAGAGCGTTATGCGTCAGATGAAATGAAATCCATTTGGTCACCTGAAAACTTGGTGCGTACCGAGCGAGATTTTTGGCTCGCGGTACTAAAAGCCCAAAAAGCTGCAGGTCTTTCGGTATCGGAATCTTCAATCAGTGCTTACGAAAACCAAATTGATCAGATTGATCTAGAAAGTATTCGCCACCGTGAGCTAGTGACCAAGCACGACGTGAAAGCCCGAATCGAAGAGTTCAACGCTCTGGCCGGGCAGCAGTTGATTCATTTGGGCTTGACTTCGCGAGATGTAACAGAAAATGTTGAGCAGATTCTTATCAGAGAGTCTTGCCAGTTAGTTGCCAAAAAATCAGTCGCCTTATTGGCGAGGTGGGCTGAGTTTGGCATGAGGTATTCGAAGTTTCCAGTGGTAGCGCGAACTCATAACGTTCCTGCTCAAGTTACGACCCTTGGTAAGCGATTTGCAACCTGGGGTGAAGAACTGCTCTACGCGTACTTGCGAATGCAAGATGTAATGGCTTCGTACCCGCTACGAGGGGTCACTGGTGCTGTCGGAACCGGCAACGATCTAGAAGCAGTGCTCGGTAGCAAATCGAACAAGTACCAAACGTTTCAAGGCGAGATTCGTGATCACTTACACACCGACAAGTTCATGTCTTCTACCGGGCAGATCTACCCGCGATCCCTGGATTTCTTTGTTGTTTCAACACTGTCTTTGGTAGCGGCAGCACCCTCATCGTTTGCAACCACCATCAGGCTTTTGGCAGGTGACGGCTTGGTCTCAGAGGGTTTTGGCCAAGGTCAGGTTGGTTCTTCCGCGATGCCGCACAAGATGAATGCAAGATCTTGCGAGCGCATCAATGGCTTGAATGTCGTGTTAAAGGGGTTTCTGTCGATGTTTACTAGCTTGACTGGTTCTCAGTGGTACGAAGGTGATGTCAGTTGTTCTGTGGTCAGAAGAATTGCTCTGCCGAATTCTTTCTATGCGATTGATGGGCTACTTGATACGACCATTCGAGTAAGCGATGACCTATCGATTTACGAAGAAGCTTTTTCTGCTGAGTTGGCGAGCGAACTGCCTCTGTTGGCAAGCGGCCAAATCATGGCTGCGGCGGTAAAAGCTGGGGTTGGGCGCGAAGATGCGCACTGGATCATTGGTGAACAGGCGCGAAACTTGCTTGCGGCTCGACGCGAGGGCGAGCCATTTTCGCTAGCCCATGCCCTTGCGAAAGAAGCTCGGCTGGGCTTGAGTGAATCTGCGATTAGCGAGATCATCGAAACGACTGGTGACACGTTAGGCCAGTCGGTTGACCAAGTTGCTGAAGTTGTTGAAGCAGTAGCTGCTTTGATTGCATTGAACCCTTCTTGGGCGAAGTACCGACCAGGTAAGAGCGTTTAGTTCTCTTGGTAACCACTTTGGCGGCCCACAAACCCATTTATCAAGGCAAAGTTCGCGACGTCTATGACTTTGGTGAAGACAAACTTTTGTTGATCACAACTGACCGAGTGTCGGCGTTCGATTGGGTTTTGCCAACTGAGATACCTGACAAGGGCAAGGTATTAACACAGTTAAGCATCTGGTGGTTTGAAAATCTCGCTGACCTCGTCCCGAACCATCTTCTTGACGAAGAAGTTCCCAGTGAAGTTTCGGGTCGAGCAATGGTCGTTAAGAAGTTAAGAATGTTGCCGGTAGAAGCCGTAGTTCGTGGGTTTCTCACGGGCTCAGGTCTACTTGATTATCAACGTAATGGTTCGGTAAGTGGCCACCGTCTGCCTGGCGGCCTATACGACGGTGATCGATTGCCTGAGCCGATATTTACCCCTGCAACCAAAGCACCTAAAGGTGAGCACGACGTGACGATTGATTTAGACGAGACTGCCCGAAGAATTGGTGAAGCACAAGCTAAAGAACTCGCTGATTTATCTATCGCCATTTATCAGCGTGCGAATGAAATTTGTAAAGAAGTTGGTTTCGTGGTCGCTGATACCAAGTTTGAATTTGGCACTGACCCCTTGACGGGTAGTCAGCTGGTGCTAGGTGATGAGGTTCTTACCCCCGACTCGTCTCGCTATTGGTCGATTGCTCAGACTCAAACGGCGGGCCGACCCGAACCATTTGACAAACAACTCGTGCGCGATTGGCTGCTTTCACCAGACTCAGGTTGGGACAAGAACTCGAATCTGGCACCCCCACCGTTGCCGACCGAAGTAGTTGAGAAAACTCGAGAGCGCTATCTCGAGGTCTACCGTCGTCTAACTGGTAAGGATCTGTAATGGCTTGGCTCATTACCGGTGGGGCTGGGTATATCGGCTCACATGTAGTTAGCGACTTTCAAGGTGCAGGCCTAAGTGTGGTTGTGCTTGATGATCTTTCGTCAGGGCTAGCTAAACGGGTGCCAAAAGATGTTCCGTTGGTGAAACTCGATATTCGAAATACCGATGAGGTCGCAAAGGTGATGCGTGAGAACTCAATTCAAGGCGTCGTTCACTTGGCGGCGAAGAAGGCCGTTGGTGAATCCGTTGAGCAGCCACTTATGTATTACGACCAAAACGTCGGCGGGGTCATTTCTTTATTGACCGCCATGGCCGAGGCAAATGTTTATAACTTGGTTTATTCGTCGAGTGCGGCTGTTTACGGTTCACCCGGGGTAGCGCACGTGAACGAGGCGTCACCGAATCGGCCTGAGTCCCCTTATGGCGAGACCAAGTTGATCGGTGAGTGGCTGATCAAGGCGCAAGCTGCTGCCACTGAATTGAAGGCAGTAAGTCTTCGTTATTTCAACGTGGTTGGCGCGGGTGATGAGACTCTTGGTGATACCAGTGTTAATAACTTGGTACCTCTTATTTTTTCAGCATTAGAGAATGCGAGCGCCCCCAAAGTCTTTGGCGATGACTACCCAACAGCAGATGGCACTTGTATTCGTGACTACATCGACGTTCGCGATTTGTCAGGAGCGCACGTGAGGGCGATGCAATGGCTTGAAAATTCAGCTACTGATTACGAGGTTTTCAATGTCGGTCGTGGCGTTGGGGTAAGCGTGAAAGAAATGATGCAAGTCGCTCGAAAGGCGACGAATATCGAATTCGAATATGAGGTCGTGGGCCGTCGCCCCGGTGATCCGGCTCAACTTGTTGGGCAAGTAGAGAACGCGCATCGTGATTTGAAGTGGCAGGCAAAGTTCGGGGTTGACGAGATGGTCACCTCTGCCTGGCAAGCATGGCGAGCCGCTCATGACTGAGCGCGTCACCGTGCAGGTGTGGCTCAAAGAGGCAGTGCTAGACCCGCAAGGGCAGGCTGTTCAAAAAGCGCTTACTCGTGAAGGCCTGCCGGGGGTCAAATCAGTTCGTCAGGGCAAGGCGTTCTTCATCGAATTTGAAGACGAGAGCGGCAAAAGCCAAGAGGATCTCAATCAGTTGATCGAAAAGTTAGCTCGCGACTTGCTTTCTAACCCGGTTATCGAAGATTTTCAGGTGATTTGGCCGAGTGAACCCGATGCACGAGTTATCGACTATCTAGAAGGTGATGCTTGACCCGCGTCGGTGTGGTTACCTTCCCAGGCAGCTTGGACGACGTGGACGCGGCTCGAGCCGTTAGCAAGGCGGGGGGTGAGCCCGTTTCTCTTTGGCATGACGATGCCGATATAAAAGCCGTCGATGCCGTGATTTTGCCCGGCGGGTTTTCGTTTGGCGACTATTTGCGCGCTGGTGCTATCGCGAGCCTTTCACCAGTAGTTGAAACAGTTGTCAAAGAAGCAGCTGCAGGGCTGCCAGTCTTAGGCATATGTAATGGGTTTCAGATTTTGTGTGAAGTTGGTTTGTTACCAGGTGCGCTAACACGAAATGCCGGGTTGCGGTTCGTATGTCGTGATCAGCGGCTAAGAGTTGAAGATGTGAACAGCCCTTGGCTGCGTAACTACTACGTCGGGCAAGAGCTTGTTATTCCGGTCAAAAATGGTGAAGGCTGTTACCAAATTTCGAAAGATGAATTATCCGAGTTAGAAAGAAGCGGCATGGTGTTTTTGCGATATATCGAGGAGAACCCGAACGGGTCGCTGGCAGATGTCGCCGGCGTTCGCAACGCTCAAGGCAATGTGCTCGGGCTAATGCCCCACCCAGAGCACGCGATAGATGTGTTGACGGGCCCGTCTACTGACGGGCTGGGCTTCTTTAGCAGCATTGTTGATTCTCTAGTTAAGGCAGGCTGAACGAGCTGGTCTTGAAAGTCGACACCGTCGCTGATGCTCTGCGCAACTCGAATACCCCACAACCTTTTTCTGAGCTTGGTTTAAAGCCAGACGAGTACGAACGAATCAAATCGATCCTGGGTAGGCGCCCCACGAGCGCCGAACTGGCCATGTACAGCGTCATGTGGTCGGAACACTGTTCGTACAAAAGTAGCAAGGTTCATTTACGTAAGTTCGGTGAAATCAAGACTTCGAAAAATGTCCTCGCAGGAATTGGCGAAAATGCTGGTGTCATAGATATTGGTGACGGCTGGGCGGCGACTTTCAAGGTCGAATCGCATAACCACCCGTCCTACATAGAGCCGTATCAAGGTGCTGCTACTGGTGTCGGCGGAATAGTTCGAGACATCGTCGCTATGGGTGCTCGCCCTGTGGCGGTGATGGATTCGCTGCGATTTGGCCCGCCTGATTCTGCGGATGTTCAGCGGGTAATTAGTGGGGTGGTAGCTGGCATCGGTGGTTACGGAAACTGCCTAGGGCTGCCAAACATTGGTGGCGAAACAAAAATTCATGCCAGCTATGAGAAGAACCCGTTAGTTAACGCGTTATGTGTAGGCGTCATGCGTCATGAGGATGTGCATTTTTCTAAAGCAACTGGCGAAGGCAACCTCGTTGTTCTCTACGGCGCAAGTACTGGTGGCGACGGTATTGGTGGGGTATCGATTCTGGCTTCGGAGGTTTTTGATGAAACTAAGTCGGCTAAAAGGCCAAGTGTTCAAGTGGGTGACCCGTTTACTGAAAAGTTACTCATAGAAGCCACGATGGAGATGTTTGCCAGCGGCTTAGTCGAGGGAATTCAAGACTTAGGCGGTGCTGGGCTGTCTTGCGCAACCAGCGAATTAGCGAGCAACGGTGGGGCTGGCATGAGAGTTCGCCTCGAAGAAGTACCCCTTCGAGACAGCGATTTGTCAGTCGAAGAGATCTTGATGAGTGAGTCTCAAGAACGTATGTGCGCGATTGTTCGTCCAGAAAATCTCGAGCAAGTGATGAAGGTTTGCGAAAAATGGGGCCTGAAAGCATCGGTAATCGGCGAGATCACGGGTGAAAAGAACTTGGTAATTACCTGGAACTACCAAGAGATCGTCAATGTGCCACCTCGAACCGTGGCCCACGAAGGGCCTGAGTATCAAAGGCCATTTGTCATGCCGATTAGCAATTCGAAGGGCCACACCCCGTGCACCGGGGCTGATTTTGGTCTTAAGTCTGAAAATTTGAAAGAGGCAATTCTTCGGGTTATGTCCGGCACCGAGGTTGCGGACTTTTCTGCGATAACCGATCAGTACGACAGGTACGTACGGGGTCAGACGGTACTTAGCGCAAATGCTGACGCGGGCCTTGTTCGAGTAAGCGACGACTCGACTAAAGGTTTGGCCGTTTCGCTCGACGGAAACGGTCGAATCTGTGCGATCGATGCTGACTTAGGCACTCAGTGGTCGGTCTTAGAGGCCTGTCGCAACGTCGCTGCAGTTGGTGCGATACCTCAGGCGCTGACGAACTGTCTGAACTTCGGCTCTCCGGAAGATCCAGAAGTTATGGGTCAGTTTGTGGCTGCGACCAACGGTCTTGCGACGGCGGCGACTGCGCTCGATTTGCCCGTGACGGGTGGCAACGTCAGCTTCTACAACCAGACAGGTGAGACAGCAATTGTGCCGACCCCAGTAATTGGGGCCCTTGGTGTGATCGATGACGTTCATCAGCACGCAAGTAGCGAGCACCTAGACGTGGGTGACGTGATTTACGTAGTCGGTGAACTCTTAGAAGATCTTTCGGGCTCGCTTCTTTTAGAAACCATGGGGTTAAGCGAGAGCACCATGTCATTGCCTGAGATCAGTTACGAAAATGAGGCGCGACTCATCACCGTGTTACCCGCTCTTATCAGTGAAGGGTTGATTCGGGCGACGCACGATATTTCTGATGGTGGCTTGGTGACTGCACTTGTTGAAATGGTGCGTGGGCACAGATCTCAGGCTTTAAGTGTTGTGCCCGATGACGACGTAGAACCATTTGTGTGGGCCTTTGCAGAGTTTGGCGGCAGAGTGGTGTGTGTTGTTAAAGGGCAATCAGTGGCACGTTTTGAAAAAGTCGCAGACGAGAGAAAACTCACTTATCGTCGAATTGGTGACGTTATTTCTTCAAATTATGCAGAGCAAGCCTTAGAAATCAGAGGTTTTTGCCAATTTACTCATGAAGAATTAATTATTGCGTTTCAAAAGGGCATGTTGCTTAAGCACTAGTCTCTTTAGTCATGCGAGCAAGCCGGTCAAAACCACATTCGTTATCAAGGGTCGCAGTGCTGATTGCTGGCTTGGGCTTAGTTCTGGCGTCGTGTGGTCAAGCAGATACTGCGAGTGACCAAGAACTTGCTACCAGCCCAGACACGGCTTTTGCTTGGCCAGGCCCGCTGAGTGACACCGGTGGCACGTTAACGATTGCAGCACCCCCTGGTTATGCCGAACGTGGGGCTACCAAGCCACAAGTTAATTGGGTAACCCCTTTTGAAGAAGCAACTGGTTGCAAAGTAAACGTCGTGACTTTCAGTCGTGCTGAGCAAGGGATTCAATTCATCAAAGACGGCGGCTACGACGTAATCGGTGTACCAAGCGAGGCGACCGGCAAATTGGTCGCGAGTGGGTCGATGCAACCAATAAACACCGACTTGCTAACGCACTACGCCGAGATCGTGCCTGCACTAAAGAAAGCGCCTTGGAACACGTTTGATTCAGTTACTTACGGTGTTTCTGACGGCCGAGGGGCCAACTTGCTGCAGTATCACTCGAAAGTATTCAAAACCCCGCCTAAGTCTTGGTCGGTGCTCTGGGATCCTCAAACCCAGTACGCAGGCCGAATTTCAATTTTGGACACCCCCATGCACTTTGCTGATGCAGCCGTCTATTTGATGAAGTCCAACCCCGAACTTGGCATTACCGACCCGTACGCCTTGGATGCTGATCAGTTCGCTTTCGTAAGAGATTTAGTGCTTCAGCAAAAAACCGCTGTGGGTGAGTACTGGGCTGATTACGCAGCGCAGTTAGAACAGTTCAAGCAGAAGAACATGGTGGTAGGCGACGGCTGGCAAGTAACCCAAAACCTGGCAAGAGCGAGAGACATTCCAGTAGCCGTAACAAAGCCCGATGAGGGGACTACCGGTTGGTCACTTACTTGGATGATCCCTGCCACTGCCGCATCGCCTAATTGCGCCTACAAATGGATCGATTGGGTGCTCACACCAGAAACCAATGCGCAGTTGGCCGAATGGGTGGGTCAGGCGCCAGCAAACCTAAACGCGTGCATTCTCACTGACGACCCAGCGCACTGCCAGACCTATAAAGCGCGCGACGCATCTTTTTGGAAAGACGTCTACGTGTGGCGCACCCCAGACAGCGCGTGCCTGGACGGGCGAACCGAAGTTGAATGCGTCCCCTACGACGAATGGAACAGAAATTGGTACGCATTGCGAGCCGCAGGGTAGCGACCACCGCAATTAACCTTTAGCAGTGCCAGCCCAAGACGCTTGTGGAGTTTTCGGGGTGTGGGCGCCCGGTGAACAAGTTTCGAAACTTTCGTATTTTGGTTTGTACGCACTTCAACATCGTGGGCAAGAATCCGCTGGCATAGCAGTCAGCGATGGCTCACGAATTCTGGTTTACCGCGAGATGGGTCTGGTCGCACAGGTCTTCAATGAATCGACTCTTGAAAGTCTGCGAGGCCACATTGCTATAGGCCACACCCGCTACTCCACCACTGGCAATAGCAACTGGGAAAACGCTCAGCCAACGTTTCGCACTACCGCGTCAGGGCATATCGCCCTTGCACATAATGGAAATCTCGTAAACACAGCCGAGCTGATCAAATCGATCAAGAACGATGCTGCCAACCGCGGTGAATTACTTTCATCCGACGACGAGATTATTCGTGCAGGGGTAAGTGATACCGAAGTCATAACGAGCCTGTTGGCGTCGTCACCTGATTTACCCATTGAAAGCATCGCATTAGAGATATTGCCAAAACTCGAGGGTGCGTTCTCGCTTGTATTCATGGACGAACAAACTTTGTTCGCAGCCCGAGACCGACATGGCATTCGCCCGCTGGTGCTGGGACGGCTTGAAAGTGGCTGGGTGGTGGCTAGTGAGACAGCCGCCCTAGACATCATCGGTGCAAGTTACGTTCGAGAGGTCGACCCAGGTGAATTGATTGCAATCGATGAACACGGCTTGCGTAGTTCACGTTTTGCCAAGACTTCACAGCGAACCTGCGTTTTCGAATATGTCTATTTGGCCCGGCCCGACACATTGATTAGCGGAAAGAATGTCAATGCTGCCAGGGTCGAGGTTGGTAAGACCTTGGCGCGAGAAGCACCAGCCTTAGCTGACTTGGTGATCCCTGTGCCTGAGTCGGGCACCCCTGCGGCCATTGGTTACGCAACCGAATCTGGCATTCCGTTCGCGCAAGGTTTAGTCAAGAACTCTTACGTAGGGCGAACCTTTATCGAGCCCTCGCAATCAATTAGGCAAATAGGGATCCGACTTAAGTTGAATCCTTTGCGCGAAATCATTGCGGGCAAGAGCCTGGTGGTGGTTGACGATTCAATCGTTCGCGGTAATACCCAACGGGCAATCGTGCGTATGCTGAGAGAAGCTGGTGCCACGCAGGTGCACGTGCGAATTGCTAGCCCACCCGTCCAATGGCCATGTTTTCTAGGTGTTGACTTTGCGACTAAGAGTCAGTTGATTGCCGCCGGGTTAGACATATCAGAGATCAAGCAGGCAATTGGTGCCGATTCTTTGGCGTACGTGTCTATGGAGGGGCTAGTTAGCTCGACGAACCTGCCCAAGCAAAAGCTATGTCGAGCATGTTTTGATGGTGATTACCCGGTCGACCCGCCTGAAGCGCTCATGCACGAAAGCCCATTACTCGAACTAGAGGTGTTGACCCCGGTTCATCATGAATGACTTGAGCGGCACTTACGCCCAAGCTGGCGTCGACGTAGCTGCAGGTGATCGCGCGGTCGAGCTCTTGAAGCAGAAACTCCAAGTGACATATGGCGAAAAAGTGATTGGTGGCTTGGGCGGTTTCGCTGCGGTCTATGACGCAGAAGCGCTGCGCGACATGCGTTCCCCACTCTTGGTGACAGCAACGGACGGGGTCGGCACCAAAACTGAAGTTGCGCGCATGTTGGGTGAGTACGAAACGATTGGGCTAGATCTCGTCGCGATGATCGCAGATGACGTGGTGACTACCGGGGCAAAGCCGTTGTTCATGACTGACTATCTAGCTGTTGGCAAGGTTCGCCCAGACGTGGTGGCTGCAATCGTTTCTGGCATACAAGCAGGCTGTGCTCAAATTGACTGCTTATTGGTTGGCGGTGAAACTGCAGAACACCCAGGGCTTATGGGTGTTGACGCTTTTGATCTGGCGGGGGCCATGACGGCTGTTGTCGAGCGTGACGAATTATTGGGCCCAAACAGAGTGCAAGCAGGCGATGCACTAATTGCGATTGGTTCTAGCGGAATTCATGCCAATGGCATGTCACTTGCACGGTACGTGGTCTTTGAAAAATGTGGGTGGTCGGTAAATGACGTTTGGCCCGGGCTCAATGAGACTGTTGGTGAAGTCTTGATAACCCCGACACTGATATATGCCGGTGGGTTGTTGAGCCTCTTGCAGGCGCACCCTGGTGCGGTTCATGCAATGGCGCACATCACAGGCGGGGGCTTTGCGGCCAACTTGGTGCGTGCCTTACCACCCGGTGTGAAAGCGGTGGCAGATCGCAATACCTGGTCATTGCCGCCGGTGTTTAAGTCACTTGCTGAACTCGGGGCTATCTTGCAATCAGAGATGGAGAAAACTTTCAATCAAGGTGTTGGCATGGTCTTGGTTGTTTCGCAAGATGCGGCAGACCCCGTCGAACAATTTCTGATCAGTGCTGGCTTTAGGGCGTGGCAAGTAGGCGTAGTGCAGGCAGCAGATGGCAAAGGTGCAACTGCTGGGCCAAGTATTGAGCTAGTAGGTAATTACCGCTCTTAGCGAAAGTCCTCTTCGTCTTCTAGGTCGTCGTCTTCAAAAATATCGTCATCTTCGAAG